>MDTG01402538.1_pt1 | contig 19393 bp, 15 predicted proteins | sample 811421 | NCBI WGS metagenome assembly MDTG01 (sample SAMN05326645, study PRJNA326480) | marine metagenome | isolation source: seawater | place: Pacific Ocean: South East | collected 2011
AGTGACGCTTTAGTATCTGCAAATTCATATATTAACTTTAGTGCATATGATACGAATTCAGACGGCTCTTTATCTTCAAGAGAGCTAGGTGTTGTATTGATTATTGCGGGTTATGAGAATGCTTATGGCGGGGCCGGTGCTTCAGAGCCAAGAATATGGGCTCATAAATCGAGTATTTCTCCAATAACTCTCGATGGGGTTTCATTATCAGCTTACGCGATGTTTGGTGAGCAGCATCAAAGCCACTTGGCTACGATTGGAATTATCAGTCATGAAATGGCTCACTTACTTTTTTCTCTTCCAGATCTATATGACCGCCAAGGTGACTCAAATGGCATAGGACGTTGGGGTTTGATGGGGCTTGGCAGTTGGAACTCTACCAATGGGGTTTCTGGGAGTTCTCCGGCACATTTATTAGCTTGGTCTAAGGTAGAGGCTGGTTTTATCAATCCTAGGGATGTTGAAGGGGATGCTATCGATTTTTCTTTAAAATCAGCAACAAGTGATAATGATGCTTTGAGGGTGTGGCTTGATCCTTTTCGTCATGGAGAGCACTTTCTTTTGGAATATCGAGCTTTAGAGGGTTCAGATAAAGCTTTACCTGGCGAAGGTCTTCTTATTTCACATGTCGATGACTGGGTTGGCTATGGTACAGCAGGGCTTCAGAATGATGTGGTTGAGCATAAGCTGGTTGATATTGAAGAGGCCGATGGTCAAGACGATATGGATTTGTTAGAAAATCGTGGGGATCGCGAAGATGTTTACAATGATGCCTATGGTCAAGATTATTTTGGCTCCTCATCATTACCGGCCAGTGTTGATTACCAAGGAAATTCAAGTGGTGTCGAAGTTGCTCAGATTAGAGTTGGTGATGAAGTCACGGGTAATTTGTCTTTGCCTTACGAGCAGCTAGGGGATAATTTAGGTTATGACGATGGCGGTGTTCGTGCCGCTTGGGGTAGTGGTGGCAGTGTCAGTTTGGTTGAATATTCAGTTCCTTCTGATAGTCGTTTTGCACACGGTATTGATTTTTATAGCTACAGAAATGCTGTTATATCAACAAGTCTTTATGCTTCATTTACCGGTGGTTCTGTTAGTAATGCATTGCACGTGTCTTCATCAACGATTACTCCAGGCTGGAATAGAATCGAGTTTTCGTCTTCGTTGGATCTTTCAAGCTATAGCAAGGTGTATTTAGAGATTACGGCTAGCGCCGATAGTTTGCGTGCTTTTGGTATTGATAATATGGGTGATGTAAGTGGAAATTCTTATATTAAACTCAATGGTTCTTTCCAGTCAGCGGGTTTTGATTTTAATCAAAGACTTTTAGTTGCTAATCAAGAAGGTGGATTTAACTATCAGATTCCTGATAAGTTATCTTTTCAAGAAATTGAAGTTTCAGAATCCGGCTCGTCAGGTGGCGGAGGTGGCAGTTTTGGTTTGTTCTTAATACTGGCAGCGATGCTGGCATCTTGTCGCATAAAACTTCGGGTTTACGCAGTTTAATATCTTGTTAGAGTGTAGGCTCTAAATCATTGTTACCTTATAATGTTAAGTATTTTTTAGGAGCGCGGGATGCGCAAATACGGAATTTACCTAGTCATTATTCTTGTGGTTGTTCTATTAAATCTATTTGATCCACTAAGTTCTGAGCACTTGAGGTTTGATCGTGAGCTGATTGATGCAGGTGAAGTGTGGCGCCTATTTGGAGCACACTTTGTGCACCTTTCAACTATTCATATGCTTGGTAACCTCTTGGCTGTTTGTTTAGTCGCTTACATTGCAGGGGAGTCGTTAAATAACCTTACGGGGGTTTTATTGCTCTTATGGTGTGTTGGCGCTGTTGGTATTGGTTTGTACTTATTTGCCAGTGACTTGTCATACTACGTTGGCTTGTCAGGTGTTTTGCACGGACTGCTTGTTGTATCGCCCTTTGTTTCAAAATTTTATAGTCGTAAAGTGGCTTTGGTCTTTTTGTCCGCAATAATATTAAAAGTTATTTGGGAGCAAAGTGGTTTTTATGACGATATGGCGTTGGCGAGCACTATAGGAGGGCGTGTTGAGACACGTGCGCACTTATTGGGTGTATTGTCGGGGTTAATCTTTATGGTTTTGCACTTACTATGGCGACACTTTTTAGTGAAAATAAAGAATTAGTAAAAGACAATGAGTAAGTAAAATGAGTTTTAAAAGCCCATGGCAGACGTTATCAGTTGAAGTAAAATACGATAATCCGTGGATACGCGTCGAAGAGCATCAAGTAATTAATCCCGCTGGAAATTCAGGAATTTATGGAACGGTGAGCTTTAAAAATCGCGCTGTTGCGATTGTACCTATATTTGATAATGGAGATACCTTGCTGGTAGGGCAGTTTCGTTACCCTTTGCAGGAATATCATTGGGAATTACCTATGGGAGGTGCTCCCGGTGGAGAATCCGATTTACTTTGTGCGCAGCGTGAACTTAAAGAAGAAACAGGGTTTAGTGCTGGAAATTGGCAGCAAATTATGACAATGCATTTAAGTAACTCTATTACACAAGAGCAAGGCTTTGTATTTGTTGCAACAGATTTGATGGCAGGTGAAATGGAATTAGAAGAAACAGAAGATATTACTGTTAAACGATTGCCTTTTGAGGAGGTCTTTCAGCAAGTGATGTCAGGGGAAATTACGGATGCAATGACAGTTGCAGCCGTTATGAAAGTTAGGCTTTTAGACCTAGCTTAATCTTTTAACTGCCTACCGCCTGTAGTTGGTTGTGTTCTATTGTCGATGTATTTCTTTGTTTGTTTCTAAATTGAGCTGGGCTGTCTTTTGTTTGCTTGATGAAAATTCTATCAAGAGTGCGTCTACCAGAAAGTCCTAGCTGAAGAGCAATTTGTTCAATGCTTAAGTCAGAGTCCTTCAATAGCTGTTTCGCTTTATGAACACGACACTCAGTGATAACTTGTTTTAGTGAAGTGTGTTCTTTTTGAAGGTGACGATTTAATGTACGTGCGCTGATGTGGAAGTGCTCTGCAACCACTTGCTGATTGGCTTTAAGGCTTAGTTTGTCTTGATCTAGAGCGCGACGAATGCGATCAGCTAGAGAGCCTGATCTAGTTAGCTTTTTGAATTGATCCTCAACATCGCGTTTTATCATGTTCAGAATATGCGGATTTGTGTTGTGTAATCCCTGGTCTAGGAATCGCGCCTGGAACTGGATTGAAAATTCACCTGTATTGAAATAAACCTGAGATTTCCAATTCTGAGAGTATTCACTGGCATAGCTTGGTTGTGGGAACGGAAGATGTATGCCGGTTATTTCCATGTCGTTGCCGCATAGCTGTTTTAACCAACCCAATATTAAGCCGACGAGTAGTTCGCTGCGGTAACGTTCTTGAGATAAAAAGTGCTGATCGTGGATAGGCAGCTTTATCTTAATAATATTGTCACGGGTTCGAGTAATGTTAACTTCTAATCCATCACACAGTAGAGTCGAGAATTTTTCTAGATAATATAGCGCTTCTCTTAATGTATTTGAGCATAAAAAGAGATGCTGTAATTGGCAGCTACTATGAGATATAGCTTTTTGGCTGGATAGTACGCATAAGCCACTTTGGTTGCTATTGCGAATTAGTTTGTTTACTAAGGCATCAGCGTCATTTAAGCTGATCCGTGCATCAGGATCTTTTAGTATTTTTATTAACCGAGTGTCCAGAGCTTCTGGGTTTTCATTGCTTAGACCGTGCTTACCCGCGGTTTCGATAAGGGGTCGAATAAGGGCAGCGGATATTGAGCTTTGAATCATAAGTCATGGCCGATTGAATATTATTATTTTTAGTAACTATATTATCAAGCAATATCAATGCCATTGATGTGACTTAGTTCAAAGCCTTGTTTTACAACAAATAGTTATAAATTGTGTTTTGACAGTATGCACGTTTGTGTAACCCTTTATTTTAACTTTGTTACTTGTGGTAACGCATTGCGGGCGCAGTACCCAGAAAAGGAATTATTTTGTTTTTATATCGTAGTATTGTGTTTTTAAGCTTGTTGTTACTAGCGGGGTATACTTATGCGTCGCCTGATAGATTAAATAACGAGATTTCTAAACAAGCATCAATTGACATTAAAAACGTAGAATATGTATTAGAGAATGGTGTGCGCTATGATTATGAACGCGTTCTAGGATTAGATGATTCTCGCTGGCAAGTGCCCAGTGAATATCCTCTTAACCTTGGTGTTATTATGAGTGGTGCTTGGGTTCGCTTTAATTTAAAAAACGTTGAGCTTTCAGATTCTGAATATCTATTAGAAGTTTCTAATCCTGGTCTTCACAATTTACATGTTTTCATTAGGTACCCTGGTGGGGTCATTAAAAAATGGCAGCTAGGTAATTCACTTCCTTTTCTTGAACGACCTGTCATTACCAGAAATTTTGCAATGCCGATTACTCTTGAAAAAAAACAAGAAGTTCAGGTGTATTTGCGTACCGAATCTAATGTTGGGGTTCTGGTGCCTTTAAGGCTTTATACAGTCAATAAATTCTGGGGGTCGGTAATTACTCAAAATATGCAGTACGGTTTATATTTTGGCGTTTTATTAATGTTCGTTGCCTTTAATTTAGGTTGGTATTTGTTTCGTAATGATTCTTTGTATTTGATATTAGCAGCTGATCTTGCGGTTTTTGCTTTAATGTATGCGAATCATTTAGGTCTTAATTTCGAATATTTATGGCCTGTTGACCCTCAGTTTAACTATGTTGCAAGTTTATTTTTTAGTTATTTGGTTGCTATTACTGCAAATGTGTTTACTTGGAGACTTCTAGCTTTAGAAGATAAAGGGAATTCTGAGATTAAGGGTATGTATTATGTGTTCAATGTTTTAGCTGTATTGGGAATTATTTTACTTTGGTTTATACCTGTAAACTGGTCTAGCTATCTTTGTTCCTCTTTAGGATTAGTTGTTGCGTTTTATTTAGTATATTTAACTTATCTGAGCTATAGAGAAAGAGCCGCATATGCTCTGCTTTATTTGTTTGGTTATAGCATTGCTGCATTATCCGCTTGTGTTTATGTACTGCACAAGCTTGCGTTGCTGCCGACGACCACGTTTATCGTTGAGATGCTGGGTTATAGTATTTTATTCCAGTCTCTTATTTTAACGAGTGTCATGATTTTAAGGACTAAAGAACGTCCGCATATATTGGGCTTCCAGTCGCAAGCGAGCTTGGTGCCTGATTCAGTAAGAAATTGGATAGCTCAGTTTAGTCACGAAATTCGAACCCCGCTAAATGGCATTGTTGGGATGACAGACCTGTTAAAAGAAACCCCTTTAAACCCCACTCAATATAATTATGTACGCAATCTTTCTTCGTCGGGCGAACACTTGGTGGAATTGGTTACGGATATTTTAGATTATGAAAGCTTGGCTAGCGGGCATGTTGAACTTGTAAATAAAGAGTTTAATTTGGTCGAAATTTGTGAGCAGTCTGCTGGTTTATTTACGCATTTAGCTAATGAAGGAAAGGTTGATGTTTCCTTTCAATATCAAAATGGCATGCCTAAGACATTCTGTGGAGATAGCAGGCGTTTTCGCCAGATACTTTTGAACTTATTGAATAATTCAATAAAGTTTTCTCAGGGTGGGCGTGTGGTTGTGAGTTTAGCTTATACCCTTAATGAAGAGCTTGAGCTTAAAGTTTGGGATGATGGCATTGGGATGACTAAGCAGCAGCAAAAAGAGATTTTTTTGAACTTTCGTCAGGCCGATCCTTCAGTATTTCAGCGTTTTGGTGGAAATGGTTTGGGGCTCGCCATTTGTGAGCAGCTTACGACATTAATGTCGGGACAGGTATCTGTAGAAAGTGAATTTAATGAATTTTGCTGCTTCACAGTATTGCTACCGATGCCTGCTCCAGAGGAAAATAAAAGGGTATCACTTGATAAAAAAACATCTCCCTTATTTTCTCCTGTCGAGAAAAAATCCGTCAATCATGCGTCGCAATTCAATGCATTACCAAAACATCTAGTTGTTCTAGGTGTTGATGATAATGAGATTAATCGCCGAGTGCTAAGTGCAATGTTGAATAAATTAGGGCATACCATTATTGAAGCGGCGAGTGGAAAAGAAGCAATTGATATCGTTCGATCAGGTGTGGATATTGATCTTATTTTGATGGATTGTGATATGCCTAGAATGAATGGTTTTGAGGCAACTAATGAAATTCGTCAATGGCAGTACGGGCAGGCTGATAAAATGTGCAGAATTATTGCGTTAACCGCGCATACATTAGATGAACATAAGGAAAAATGTTTGGAGTCTGGAATGGACGGGCATTTGGGTAAGCCCTTGCACTTACAAGAACTGCGTGAGTTGATTGATCAATTCACGTAGCTCTATGTGGGGTTTTTAAAGGAACCATTTGAGGGTAAGTGGTTTAAAATTCCCAGTTAGCACCAAGAGAAATATTTTGCATGCGAACTCTCGGCATAACACCGCTGCTGATTGCTGTACTTTCAATTTCTGCTCTAAATGATAGCTGAGGTATTGGATAATAAATAAAGCCAGCTCCAGAAATTGTATTCACTGCGGATGTTTTTTTCTCTTTATTAGTGATCTTAGTGACGCTTGTTTGGCTGGCAGTTATTTCTACGCTTGTGTATTTTGCTTCCCAAGCGAAGAAGCCAGTTTTAACAAAAAAATCTAAGCTGTTATCAATCAAAGGGAATTTATAGCTTAGATTAAATAGAGCGCCTTCTGGAGTAAAATCACTGATGCCAGTGAAGGTCGAAGAAGATTTAGCATCGTAAGTATCTGGGCCAGGATCTACAATAGTTGCATCCCCTAGTTGACCATAAGCAATGCTGCCGTGGCCTGCATCACTAAATGAAATATTATCTGAACTGGTGGCTTCCTGATTAATCGCTGTGGGGTCGTTAAAACTTGCCTCCCCCATATTAACGTATCCAAACTCAAGGGATAAATCTGAGGTTATATGAGCCCCTGCTAAAATCTTAAATGAACTGCCTGTTTTATCCGCAGTATGAGAAAGCGCTGTTCCACCGTACAAGCCAATAAATCCGCCTTCATTTTCAGCGTGGCTCGAACTGCAGATAGCCATCAACAAAAATATACTGGGTAACAAGGTAGACCGATTACGATTTACGGAGCTTGTTTTTAGACTGGGTGTAAACATGCTTTTAAACATAGGTGAGTTGTCCAATTTTTATATATTATTATTTTTGTTGTATTTAACCAGAAATGCCTGCTCTGTCCTAGTCCTTAAAAGAATTGGTTAATAAAAATCAAAACCTAACAGTCTATGTTTACATAATCTTTAGTTACTCAGTTTGTTATAGGGCATATATGTAGCCCTGCATGTGAGGTCTTGTTCCTGTTTCATCTTTAACTTCGAACTGAATGTTCGCTTCCATAACCAGTTTTTTGTCTACATGGTGTTTTATTTGCTCGTTTATTTGAAAGTTCAATTGAATATTGGAAGGCAAAAATATAGGCATTTTAAAGTGCACTACAACTCTGCAAGATTCACTGTTCAATTTAGGAAACAGTGCTGCAATGACGCGGGCTTTAGTCCACATTCCATGAGCAATATGTCCCTTGAAACCGAATAGCTTTGCACTTAGTGGAAACAGATGAATAGGGTTGGAGTCACCAGAAACAAGAGCGTAACGTCGGCCAAGATCAGAGGGTAAACTCCAGAACTCTTTGTATGGAAGTTCTTTTGGAATTTTATTCTTTTCTGGATTGGATTTTGTTATCTCTACTTTTAGAGCATCTTTCTTTTTACGCACGAGGTTAGTACTTATACTTTCCCACACAACTTCACCAGTAATGTGTATAGCTGTTTTAATGTCCACCTCATATCCTTTTTGAGTTTTACGAATGCTATCAAAGGAGCATGTTACATCCATAGTTTCAAATAAATTAATGGCTCTATGCTGGCTGATATCATTTTTAATATGGATCATTCCCATTAATGGAAAGGGAAAGTCTTTAAGCAGCATCAATTCTAGGTGTAATGGAAAAGCCAGTAGATGAGGGTATGTCACGGGTAACTGATTGTTGTCGTGATTAAAACCACATACGCTCCTATATTGTTCTACTTCTTTGGCACCGGCTTTAATATTCGCAAGTGTAATACTCGTTGTGGGGAGTTTAGGTGTGCCCTTTAGGCCTTTAGCGAATAATGCTCGGGTATATAAACTCAGCGTACTCGGTTTTTCATTCAGTTGAAGGCGTATTGATTGGCTCATCGTATGTCCATGAATGCAGTGATTATTATAATTGATTCCGACTAGTGTAGAGAGCTTGAACAGAAGGCCATTGGCCTGCACTGCTATTGAATCGCGTCAGTTTGGTCAATCAAAGCTTGCAGTCCCTTTTTGTTCTGGCAGAATTCATGGCCTATTCAAATAATAATTAGAGTGTATGTCAGGCGGAATTACGGAACTTAAAGACTCGGGAATCATGTTGCAGTTAGCTCATCGAGCCATGCTTGAGCTTGGGCTTGATATCCCTTTGATTTTTGAACGATGCGGAGTTAAAGACGAGCTGTTAGAAGATCGCAATGCTCGTACACCCCATGATGCTCAGAATTTATTTTGGCAAGTTTTAGAAGATGTGAGTGGCGATCCTGATATTGGTTTGCATATAGCTGAGAAAATGCCCGTTTATAAAGGGCAGGTCCTCCAGTATTTATTTTTAAGTAGCCAAACATTTGGGGATGGCTTAACTAGGGCACTAAATTATCAGCGTCTATTGAGCGATGCCACGCTAGCGACATTCGAAATGATTGATGGCGAAGCTTCTATTCAGATATCTTCATCCAGTATGACGGTTATCGACCTGCGCCATCTATCTGAAGCAGTAGCTTATGGGCTTGTTAAGTTTTTTAGTTATGTGACTGATGGAGAATTTACGCTTAATAGAATTCATTTTTCCCATTCTCAGCGTGGCGATGACAGTGAGCATAAACGTCTTTATGGTTGTGACGTTGTTTTTGGCCAGCCTGATAATCGTTTATTTTTTAATGCTGAAATTCTAGAAATTCCCTCTCTACATGCAGAGCCTGAGCTGCTACAGCTTCATGAAAAGCTTGCCAGTGAGCACGTTGCAAAACTTGAACGTCAAGATGTAGTTGCTCGTGTGAATCGTATTATTGGTGAAATTTTAGAAACAGGTCAGATTAATCTTGAACAAGTGGCTGCTAAGCTGGAGATTAAACCTCGTACCTTAAGAACGCGTTTGGCTGAGGCAAATACTAATTTTAATCAGTTATTGGCTGATTTTCGTTGTAATTTGGCGAAGCGGTTGTTGGCAAATACCTCTGAAAGCATTGATGAGATCGTATATTTAACAGGTTTTTCTGAACCTAGTACTTTTTATCGTGCCTTTAAGCGCTGGACGGATGTTACGCCAATTGAGTATCGAAACCAAAAAAAAACGCCTTTGAAATCAATGAATTGAATTTGGCTTTGCACTATTTTATTACCAGTACGGCATTAATATTTGAAAAAACAGTATATTAAATACTTTATGGCAATAGTGTATTCCTAGTTTGGGGTAGCTCTCTGGTTAAAAAAAGTACAATCTAAAGTTACTTAAACAGTAAGTTTGGAGATAAGCTATGGGTCAGCTCGATAAAACAAGTTTAATTCAACCGTTAGTAGATCATATGGTTACTAATGAAAAGGATGTGAAGGTTTGGTGTAAGGAGTTAGTCGAATCGGGTGCATTCTCTAATGAACAGGTGATGGGGCTGGACGATGCTAGCCTGACATTGTCTTATCGCACAATGCTGGCGGTTCAGTTTCAGGGGTTGCGAACTGAGCGCATATTAACAGAAATCGAAAAGCATCAGGTAGCTTGGGTTGTAGATATTGATGATAACTTCCAGCAGGGTGCTATCTGCTATTGATATCCAATTATAAATTATTATTTTTTTAGTATTTTCACAAGCAGCTTTCAGCTGCTTGTTCTGATTTTCTTGCTTTCATTCTTTCTTTGCTTATTATAAAACAACAAAAATAACATCCTTATGGGGAAGTTTGTGGCGCGTATTCTATTATGCTGGGAGCTGGGAACAGATTATCAGCACTTATTATCTTTACAGTCTGTTGCTCGTTATTATCAGAGTAAAGGATGTGATATTTGGATTGCTGGGCGAGACGTAACTAAATTAAAACGTCTTTTCTCTGATTTAAAGTTAAATGTGGTGCAAGCCCCTTACGCTGATTCAGCTGCGGAACTAAGTCTGGAAAAACAGGCTCCTAGAAGTTATGCCGATTTTTTACGTCGTTGTGGTTACCATCATGCTGATGCTTTGTCTGGCTTGGTGAGTGCTTGGCGAACGCTTTTTGATTTTATTAAGCCGGATTTGATCTTGTGTGATCATGCGCCGACGGCGTTGTTAGCATCAAGAGGGTTATCTTTCTCGGGGCGCTCTGTTCCCAAAGTAGCAGTAGGAATGCCATTTTCTGTGCCGGATGATAATCGTCCAGCTGGGGTTTTCTTTGCAGGTGATTTAGCCAAAAATGATATCATTCTTTATGAAGATGATTTGGTTAAGGTGATAAATAAGGTTTGCATTGAGTTTTCTATTACGAGAATTAATAATCTGGCTGATTTATTTTCAGATTTGGAAAAGTGCATTTTTCAAACGTATTCTGAATTAGATCATTATGGATATCGTAGCGCTGAACAGCGATTCAAGACATCTTATGTTGGGGCCGCTGTCCCTGATTTTTCAGAACCTCCTGTTTTTCCTCATTTTAAAGGGCCTAAGATTTACTGTCATGTTAAAGGCTCAGCAGAAACGCCAATACTATTAAAGACACTGCAGGCTATTGAGTGTAGTGCGATTGTTCTGGTTGATGGTATACCGGATGCGATTGTTAATGCCCATCGTTCTAGACATATATTATACGTTGATAAGCCCGTGAATATGCAGGAGGTATTGGATAAGTCGACGTTTGCCATTTTAAACGGCGGTATTAATTCGGTATCTTTATTTATGAAGGCAGGAATTCCGGTTGCATTATTTCCATTGAATATTGAGCAGTTTTTAATGGCTAAGCGTGTAGAAGCTTTAAATGCAGGCTTTCAAATAAATCTTTCAGATGTTGATTCAGCCTTGGCCGGTTTGCAAAAAGTGAACAGTCGCCAGAAAAAAGTTGCTGCTGGTTTATTTGAGGAAAAATACGAGCAAGAAAGTGCTCATAATGAATTATTGCTGCAGCTTGCTTTGGTAGAGCAGAGCTTTCTTTTTGAAAAAGCAAAAAAATAGCGCTTACTTAATAAAACTAAGTAGCGCTATTTCTCGAATACTAAAACTGAATCTAGGCGATCAAAAAATTAGATGCCTTGAGAGCGTAGGTATTCGTCATAAGTACCGTGGAAATCAACGATCTCATGATCTTTGATTTCAATGATACGAGTAGCCAATGAACTAACGAACTCACGGTCGTGAGATACGAAAATCAAAGTACCTTCGAACATTTCAAGTGCCATGTTGATGGATTCGATCGATTCCATATCCATGTGGTTGGTAGGTTCATCTAATAATAGTACGTTATGATTTTGCATCATCAACTTACCAAACAATAAGCGACCTTTTTCACCACCTGAGCAGACCTTAACGTTTTTCTTAATATCGTCTTGGTTGAATAATAAGCGACCTAATGTACCGCGCACTGCCTGATCATCATGCTCTGGTGTGCGGAATTGTGACATCCACTCAAACATTGGCATGTCAGAAGGGAATTCGTATTCGTGATCCTGAGCGTAATAGCCTAGAGATGCATTTTCAGACCACTTAATCATGCCTTCTTTTGGCTCTACTTCACCAACTAAGCACTTCATTAAGGTTGTCTTACCAGCACCGTTCGCACCAATGATGGCAATTTTCTCGCCAGCAGGGATCATAAGGTTTGAGTTTTTGAATAATAGCTCGTCACCTTCGTAGGCATGGCCTAGGTTTTCAATCTCAACCGCTGTACGGTGAAGTTTCTTCTCGAATTCAAAACGCATGAAAGGGTTTTGACGGCTAGAAGGTTGAATTTTTTCGATCTGGATTTTATCAAGTTGCTTCTGGCGAGAAGTTGCTTGTTTTGCTTTGGAAGCGTTTGCTGAGAAGCGGCTAACAAACTGCTGTAATTCAGCAATTTGTGATTTCTTCTTAGCGTTATCGGCTTGTTGACGTTCACGAGCTTGCGTGGAAGCAATCATGTAGTCATCGTAATTGCCAGGGAAGATTTTGATATCACCATAATCGATATCGGCCATGTGTGTACAAACAGAGTTCAAGAAGTGGCGATCGTGCGAGATGATAACCATTGTACACTTCATTTCGTCCAGCAGGCTTTCTAACCAGCGAATGGTGTTGATGTCCAAGTTGTTGGTTGGTTCATCAAGAAGCAAAATGTCTGGGTTAGAGAAAAGTGCTTGAGCCAAAAGTACACGTACTTTAAGACCAGGAGCAACGTTAGACATTAAGCCTGTGTGCAGTTCTAGATCGATGCCTGCGCCTAGCAATAATTCACCAGCACGGGATTCAGCTGTGTAGCCATCCATATCGGCGAATTCGCTTTCAAGTTCAGCTGCACGCATGTATTCGTCTTCAGTTGCTTCAAGGTTTGCGTAAATTGCATCACGCTCTTCCTTAATAGCCCAAAGCTCTTTGTTGCCCATCATTACTGTATCAATAACAACTTGCTCTTCGAAAGCAAACTGATCTTGATGCAATTTCCCCAAACGTTCGTTTGGAGAGATCGATACGTTACCAGCAGAAGGTTCAAGGCTACCATCAAGAATTTTCATGAAAGTAGATTTACCGCAACCGTTGGCTCCGATTAGACCATAACGGTTGCCATCACCGAATTTTACGGAGATGTTTTCAAACAATGGCTTAGCGCCAAATTGCATGGTGATATTAGCGGTTGAAATCAATTGAGATACCTTGAACTAAAACTTACGTGGCTTAAGCGCTGGCTCTAATAGCCCGCGACCTATAAAATTGAGGCCAAATTATACAGCCTTTGCAAGAGTACTTAAATGGTCGACTCCAAAAAAGACACAGTTAAAGAACACAAAGGCACATTAAAGGTCTCAGCAATTAGCTGTCCACGCTGTTTTTCAGATTTTATTTGTAATGCGGCCGACATAAAACACTGTCAATGCTACGGTGTTAGCCTTCAAACGGCTGATTTCGCTTATCTACGACAAAAAGGTTTTACCGCTGAGGAAACTGGTTGTTTATGCCGTAATTGCCTATTGGAGATACAGAGAGAGGTTGCTGAAGCTAAGCTTTCTTTCAAATAGTGGTGAAATATTCATTTTCAGCATGAATAAAGTGAAAGTAATTTTGCTCATTGCACCGATTTTTGCGAAAATACACCTATAGATAATACCCGATCAAATTACTCAGATTTACCCTGCTTAAATATATGTATCAAATCCATTATTTAAGCCCGCACTTTTAGTGAGCTCCCAATGTTAACTGTAACTCAAGCCCCTGAACTTTTCTCGTACCCAAGATATTGGGCCGAGTGCTATGGAACAGCGCCATTTTTACCTATGTCTCGCGCTGAAATGGACGAGTTAGGCTGGGATTCATGCGACATTATTATTGTGTGTGGCGATGCTTACGTTGACCATCCAAGTTTCGGTATGGCGATCATGGGTCGTTTATTAGAATCCCAAGGATTTCGAGTGGGCCTTATTTGCCAGCCTGACTGGAATGATTTGGAAGCGTTTAAAGCATTGGGCAAGCCAAATCTGTATTTTGCTGTTAGTGCAGGGAACATGGATTCCCTGATTAATAAATACACCGCCGATTTAAAAGTACGTAACGATGATGCGTATACGCCACATGGTGTGTCGGGTAAACGTCCTGATCGTGCAGTTATTGTATACAGTCAAAAATGTAAGCAGGCGTATAAAGATGTTCCGCTTATGATTGGCGGAATTGAAGCTAGCTTGCGTCGTATTGCGCAATACGATTACTGGAGCGATGAAATACGTCGCTCGGTATTAATCGATTCCGGTGCTGATATCTTATTATACGGAAACGCTGAACGTGCAATTGTTGAAGTGAGTCATGAACTTGCTTCTGGCAAAACCATGAAAGAACTACAGCATATTCGTGGTACAGCCGTTATTCGAAATGCTACCCCTGAAGGCTGGACGGAAATTGATTCTACTCGAATCGATTGGCCAGGGCGTTTAGACGAGATCCCAAATCCTTATGAAATGAAGGATACCAAAAATCAAACTTGCGCTACCAATAATGATGGTGACGCTGAAGAAGGTATGGACGAGCACGAGAGTGTGGTTAAAATCGTTCCTATGCCTTTGCATCGTAAACTGGATATTGATCATTCAAAAGCTGTTATTCGACTTCCTTCATTCGAAAAAGTACGCGCTGATTCTGCGTTATATGCTCATGCATCGCGCATTTTGCATCTTGAAAGTAATCCGCAAAATGCTCACCCTTTGATCCAGCGTCATGGCGACAAAGAAATTTGGGTTAACCAGCCACCGATTCCATTAGAAACCGAAGAAATGGATGCGGTTTTTGCTTTGCCTTATCAGCGTATTGCACATCCCTCGTATGGCGATGCCAAAATTCCTGCTTACGATATGATCCGTTTCTCGGTGAATATTATGCGCGGTTGCTTCGGTGGTTGTAGTTTCTGTTCGATTACCGAACACGAAGGGCGAGTGATTCAAAGTCGTAGCCAAGAATCTGTTCTAAAAGAAATTGAAGATATTCGCGATCATGCTCCTGGTTTTACCGGTGCAATTTCAGATTTGGGTGGGCCAACGGCTAACATGTATCACCTAAATTGTAAGGACCCGAAAATTCATGCGAGTTGTCGTCGACTGTCTTGTGTGTTCCCAAGTATTTGTACCAACCTAGTAACCGATCATTCGCAGACAACATCTCTGTATCGTCGTGCTCGTGCCTTACCGGGTATTAAACGCGTAGCGATTGCATCAGGCCTTCGCTATGACTTGGCGGTAGAAGATCCAGAATACGTTCGCGAGCTAGTAACTCATCACGTGGGTGGCTATTTAAAAATTGCACCTGAGCATACCGAGAAAGATACCTTGGATATGATGATGAAGCCGGGCATGGGAACGTACGATAAGTTTAAACGTATGTTTGAAAAATACTCAAAAGAAGCAGGGAAAAAGCAGTATCTTATTCCTTACTTTATTGCGGCACACCCAGGCTGTGAAGATAAAGATATGTTGGGCTTGGCTTTATGGCTTAAGCGTAATAAATACCGCGTAGATCAAGTTCAAACCTTCTATCCATCTCCGATGTCGTTGGCGACGGCGATGTATCACTCAGGCCGTAATCCATTGCAGCGTGTGAGTTACAAATCTAAAAAGATGGTAGTGCATACCGAACTTAAATCTCGCCGCATACAAAAAGCTTTCTTACGTTATCATGACCCTAAAAGCTGGCCAATGCTGCGTGAAGCTCTAAAAGATATGGGCCGTGAAGATATGATCGGTTCTGGTAAGGGCGCGTTAATTCCTAAGGAAGAGCCAGAAGCACATCGTTATGCGCGTATGAAGCAAAAAGGCTTAAGTGACCGTGGTCGTCCCGGTGCAAAATCTGGTATCAAGAAAGCAGGCTCCAAAACAACTGGTGCTGAAGCGAAATCTGGGCAAGGTAAGCCTGCAAGCACAAGGCCATCGGGTAAATCATTTGGTAAGCCAGGATCTAAACCTGCTAATAAGCTGAGTGGTAAAAAGCCAGGTAAAAAGTTGCAGAAGTCTGTAGCTGAAAAAGCGGGTGTAAAACAAGAAGGGGCTAAGAAATCCGGTAAGCCAAGCTTTAAAAAGCGTAAGTAGAAAGTTGTTATTGATCCTGAAAGGGGGTCAGTATTTTTAAATAAAAGGGCCTTGTTAGGTTTTCAGAACCAAGGCCTTTTCTTATTACTCCACAGGAAACTCGTTAATTTTTCGTAAAAACTCTAAGTCCTTCTTGAGTTGTTCAGACCGTTCCTTTGGTGATACATCTTCAGACCACTGATCATGATCTTCTTTAGTTTCCATTACGCGTTCCATTAGGCTAGAAAAAGACTCCGTTTTATGCTCTTTTTTTACAACTGCCTTAGCATTAAAGTCAATTTTAATGACGTTTGAGTCAGACTGCTTACTCATTGCCCTACCTTAGTATTATTCTTGTATATTCATTTCTAATGTTAATACATCAACAATCGTGCCAATTCTATAAGTGCTGGAAATGCCCATTTAATAGGCCTTGTAGCTGTTCTGTATTAGAAATTGTAAGAAATAAGGAGGTTGTGCGTTTATTTGTTAAGGGAATTTGGCTCTAAGTGACAATATTTGTCAGTTTGAAAGCTTCTGTAAATATAGAGTGTGTCGCTTTACCTAAATGATGCCAGCATCCAAGCTTGCTGACATTGCTAAGCCTAGATGCTCACACTGAGTAAGAAAGTCTTCATCAAATTTCCCTTTGCAAGTTAATGGCTCTTGAACCAACTTCCAACGCAGACCTGTAGTAATTGTTTCAATGGCTCTTCTAGTTCCTGTGCCGTCATGCCCAGCTCGGACATAAAAGGTAAATGGAAGCCCTTGTGTATTGTCTAGGCAATCATTGTAACAGCGATCGAAAACATCTTTTATTAGGCCTGCCATATAACCTAGGTTTTCTGTTGTGCCAATGATGATGGCTTGGGCTGACAATATATCGCTTGCTTGGGTGTTTAAAGGCGCTAGGTATGTCGTCTCGACGTTGGTAAGGTCTGAATTGTTTGCTCCTTTAATGACCGCTTGTAACATTCGATCGGTATTGTCTGAAGGCGCGTGAGCTATGATGAGAAGTTTTTTCTTGCTGGGCATAGCGATTTTGCTCTCGATAGATTGTGGGTTTCTTACATCATAACGCACTTATCGGCCTAAAGACCGACCTGCAGCAGCATAGTAGGTCGAGCTTTAGTCCGACAAAGTAGACGTTTTGTATACAGAACAGCCATTCTATTCTGTAAAAGTTTTGTCAAATTAATTTAGGTGCGCTACATTACAACTTGGTAAGAAAAGTACCATTAGATTAACCCAAATAACGAAGAAGGCCAGTGATGAACATGGAGATTCAGGCAGCTTTAGAAGTTGCTGATGAGACCGATGCATTCCTACAAATTACAGACGTAATTTATGATAGAGAAGCAGAGATTGGGTACCCAAGCCTAAGCCAGGGTGAAAAAACAGTTTATTGTATAGACTGCTTATCTCGAGAGATGGAAAACGGTGGCTTTGCCCAGCTTTTTCATCATGATACAGGCGCTCTGTCTGCTGATATGTTGGAGGCACTTGAACAAATTCGTGCTAAAAACACTTATGAAGTCGTTTTGCAGATGATCAATTTCTTCCCTAATGGAGAAGTTCCCGCTGAGGAAGATGAGCGTATTGAAACCTTCGATCGCATTTCTAGTGAACTCTTCGATGAGATTGTTGAGTGTGATGATCGTTTCCATGATGCTGGCGAAAATTTAGTTGAGCTGACGCTCAAATACGTTGCAAAAAATCGTAATCAATTCCGCTGATTAATAAAGTATGAGAATAGGCCTGCATAGGCCTAAATCACTTGCAATTATCGCAGAGGAGCCCTATAAATGGGGCTCATTCTCACACAATAAAAATTAGAAAAAGGTATTTCTTATGTTACGTATTGCAATGAGCTTATTAGCTTGTTTAGCTATAGCTCCTTTGGCGCAGTCTAAGATGATTGATGATGTTAATGTTGCCGATACTATTCAGGTTGCTGAGCAGTCTTTAAACCTTAACGGAGCAGGCGTTCGATCTAAGTTTTTTCTAGATTTATACATTGGCGCCTTGTATTTAAACACGCCAAGTTCAGATGCTGAGGCAACGATAGCTGCAGATGAACCGATGACCATTCGTTTATATATCACCTCTTCAATTATTGATGGTGAAAAAATGAGTGAAGCGACACTTGATGGCTTTGTAAAGTCGACGGATGGAGATATTACTCCTATCCAAAAAGAAGTAGATTCACTTATTTCTGCATTTCGTGATGCTGTAGAAGATAAAGATGTTTTTGATCTTCAATATGTTCCGGGTCAAGGCGTGAGCGTTATTCGTAATGGCGAGCTTAAGACAGTTATTCCAGGTCTTGAATTTAAACAAGCATTATTTGGTATCTGGCTATCTGAAGATCCAGTGCAAGACGGTTTAAAAGAAGACATGCTAGGTGAAGCGTAATATTCACTTAACTGTTTAACCGAACTAAAAAGCCGCATTGCGGCTTTTTTGCTATTTAGCATTAAAGAACTGGATTGCTTGGCCGTTATAACCTATAGCGCAACTTATTCTGGTGACTGTTATGCACTTTAATCCCAATCTTATCAATGTCCAATCTGGTCAGTACTCCTCTGGTTCTTCGTATGCAAGAGAACCTGTTGAAAGTCAGCAAAATGCCAAGCCTAATGATGTTTTAAATGAAAATGTAAAACGCGGTGTGGGTGAAGCTACGGGCACATCGTCATCAGGCTTACAGTTATCAGATAAAAAGAGTGCGGATGATGTTGCTCAAACCATGCTTGATCATGTGCAGCGCGGTTTAGATCAGCTTAGAAGCCAAGGTGCTAGCGATGAACGTATTCAGCAGCGTCTAGATGCTGCAAAGGAGGGCATTGCTAAAGGTTATGACCAAGCTGAACAGCAACTAAAAGATATGGGGTTATTGGATGACGATCTGAAAGCAGAAATTGATCACGGTCGTAGTTTAATTGATGCTGGTCTGGAGCAAATGATTTCAGGCAAAGAGGTTGAGGAAACTCAGGGCATTCAGACCCAAATACCTTCCGTCAGTAACTCAAGTGTCAGTAGTTCAAGTCGATACAGCACTCAAGCCAGTCAGAATAACTCAATGTCACTTGAACTAATGACGAAAGACGGCGACAGAATTTCTTTAAGCTTTATGCAATCTTCATCTTCTTCCTCCTCTTCTGCTAGCGAAGGTGGTCAGCTTTTTACCATTTCTGGGTTTGAGCAAGGCATCGACTGGCAAATGGATGTGATAGGGGACCTCGATGAAGGTGAGCAAGAAGCGCTTAGTAATTTATTACAAGATGTTGAAAAGCTAAGTAGCAGCTTTTTTGGCGGTGATCTAGGCGGTGCATTAGAACAAGCTATGCAATTAGGTTTTGATGGCGATGAGCTTGCGTCAATGAGTTTGAATCTTCGTCAAGAGTCTTTTAGTTCAGCGAGTCGAGCTTATAACTCTGTGCAACCTAAGTTACCGACTCCAGAACTTGAAAGCTTATCGTCGGGTTTACTGGCGTACAACGAAAGTTACTTATCAGCGCTTGAAGAAGCTCAGTCTTTTTCAGA
>MDTG01294490.1_pt1 | contig 19391 bp, 16 predicted proteins | sample 811421 | NCBI WGS metagenome assembly MDTG01 (sample SAMN05326645, study PRJNA326480) | marine metagenome | isolation source: seawater | place: Pacific Ocean: South East | collected 2011
GCAAATATCGCGCAGATAATCAAGTAATGTTGTCGAAGATAAGCGCACGCGCCTTAAAAAAGGCTCGTGGACGAGCCATGTGCGCCTTCGACCACTCGGCCACCTCTTGCGCAAAAACAGGAATCCCCATTAAGCAAATATCGCGCAGATAATCAAGTAATGTTGTCGAAGATAAGCGCACGCGCCTTAAAAAAGGCTCGTTTGCGTATCAGTTAGACATAAAAAAAGCCGCCCACAAAGGAGCGGCTTTCTTACTTTATGCGCTTTGCTTAGAAGCTATAGCTTACCGTCGCAAAGATCTGACGTTCTGCCTCCAGGCCTGGGCCTTGATCGGCATTGTCATCCAGCATGCTGATACCAGTCAGGCTGAGACGGATGTCTTCGTTGACATCATAGCTCACCTTACTGTTCAGGGTGAATACATCACCATAGCTGTTCAGGGTGCCGCCGCGCACCTGATCATACTGCGATGCGTAGTTCAGCAGCAAATCACCTGTCCATGGGCCATTTGCATAGCCAAGCATTGCATTAGCAATATGCGTGCTGTTGCGGTCTTCATACTGGGTTACAATACTTGGATCGGCAACATCATCATCAATCAGTGCCAGGCTGTAATTCAGGCCCCAGCTCCAATTGTCGTGCAGATTACCTTTCAGGTCGATCTCACCACCATACACTTCGCTGCTTAAGTAATTGCCAAACAGCACAGGGATCTGGCCTTGTGCGATAGCAGTCTGGGTGTCATACACCGACTGCAGATCGTTAGCGTCCTGATAGAACACAGCAATTTTAGCTTTCGTGTCATACTCTACGAAATTGTGCTCGTAGTTGGCTTCATAGTGGTTAACCACAGATGGTTCTGCAGTTGGGTCACCCAGCAGGTTAACGCCTGGTGCCAATGGCGATTCCAGACCGAATTCAACCAGACTTGGAATATCGATACCACGCGAGTACATTAAGCGGAATGTATCTACATCGGTTATTTTATAGACCAGACCACTATTCACGCTCAGCTCATCAATCGACGTATCAAACTGGCTGTTGCTGTAGGCCACCGAATTGCCGCTGCGCTCCAGACCAAGGCTGGAATAACGCAATGCGTGCGACATGCTAAGTTTGTCGCTGATTTTCCAGTCCCACAGACCGCCAGCCGAATATACATCGTATTCTACTGTGCCCAAACCAGCAGGCAGTGTGTTGTTTTGGTTTGTACGATATTCACCCAGAACACGGAATGTATGATCGCTACCCAGTTTGAATACATGGCTGAGTTCTGCCACCGTAATACGGTTGCGCGAAACAAACGGGGTCAACGTTGGCAAGCCACCAGATGGATAGTCATAATCGATATCGGTATTGTTATGGTACAGCTTAGCGGCAAACAAACCGTAATCGGTTTCTGAGCTCAAGGTCGCTTTATAGCCATTCACCATATACTGCTCTTCAGACATCGCGTTGAAGAAGTTGAAGATTTGCGCACCGAAGTCGGTGTGAGACACTTCAATTCCCAGCTCGGTGCTATCGGTCAGGTTGAAAATGCTATCCGCTTTGAAGAAATAGCGGTGCATATCGTCATCCTGCAGCGTTGCACCCGCTGGTGTCACATATGGGCCATCAAACTCATCAGCGGTCATCGCGGAGCCACTGAAACGTACAGCGCCGTATTCGCCAAGCTTGTGCGTGCTCACATACTCGCCTTCCGCATAGCCTTGCGTGCCAGCATTCACCTTCACGTTATCTACATCATCATGCAGAGGGTTGTAGGTGATGATGTTAATCACGCCGCTGGTGGCATTGAAGCCGTATAGAGCCGTATTCGGGCCTTTAACAACTTCAATCTGCTTAATTTCGTTTAGCGACACAGGAATGGCATCCCAACGGGTGTAACCAAACTGATCCTGATACACCTGGCGGCCGTTCAACAGTACCAGCAGACGCTCAGACAACGCTTGTTGGAAACCGCGCAGTGCGACTTCGCTCGAACCCTGGCCATTACGCCACACCGATACGCCCGAAACTTTACGCAGCACTTCCGGAATGTCGCGTGCTGCAGAACGCTCAATATCCTCAGAGGTGATGATTTCCATGTTCAACGGCACATCGCTAGCGCGCTGAGGTACGCCCGTTGCACCTACGGTGACAGGCTCTTGAAACAGCTCTTCGTAAGCGGTGTAGTTAATAGATTTTGCTACAGCAGCAGTGCTGAGCATGCTACCAGCCAGCAGGCCGGCGGAAATGGTATAAAATGTCTTTTTCATGATGCTTCCCTTAATCTTTTTCGGTTACCATTAGCTTAAGCGCCTGTTCAAACTCAAGGTTGCTGGCGCTGGCAGCAGAGCGGCTAATTTCAATTTTTACATTAGGTGATGATGCAACGCCCATTACACATTTTTGGGCATTTACACAGCCAAAGTCAGTGGTGAAGGTCAGCATGCCTTTACTGGCCGCGGTCGATCCAACTTTGTTGTAATCGCCAACGTTAGTTGCCACATAGGCGACTTTACCGTTAGCGCTACCGATTGAACCTAAATCAACCAATGTGGATGTAAGGGTGTGCTTACCCGCTTTCAGTCCGCCCTGCATAACTGCATGGGTGGCTTCTGCGTCAGCTTTAGAGGCTGGGTCTGCACTGTTGTAAATAATTGGAACGTTCAGGTTGCCGGCGGGTACACCTTGCACAAAGGCAAAGGTGCGCGCTGCGACCTGAAGGTCTTTTTCCGATGCGGCATGTCCCGCAATGGGAAGTGCTGCAATACTACATGTTGCAAATAGCAAAGCAGCTAACGAGGTTTTGCTGTTTTTCATATAAGTGCCTTTTTATTTTTTTCACAAAGGATTATCCCATGTCCGCCCGAGGGAGGTCATATATAAAAACGCCGCTATCAGAAAGGCCTTAAAGAAAAAAAGCAACAAAAATTGCCTTTACTGTATTAAAATAATATAAAATAAAAGTGCACATAATTTAAATGCAACCAAGTAGGTTAACCATAAAATAGAAAAGATCGCACATGCAAACGCTCATAAATAACCTCTCCTTTTACATCAAGCTATATTTGGCACCATTTGTGATGCTGGTGGCTATTATCGTCTCACTGTTAATGGCACTGGGCGCATTTGAACAAAGCCAGAAAAGCTTCGAGCTTATTGTGTTACGCAATCAGCAAGCCGTGAGTGATCTTATTGATTCTTCCGCAGCGCTAAGCGAAGCGCATAATGATTTTTACGTGCTGGCGGCTAATGTGGCGGCGAATCAGGCGAATGATGTAACGGCATCACTGGATGATATTACTGCTCGTCTTGAGACGTCAAAAGGCGAGCTTTTGCATTTCCGCGACACCTACCTGACGGAAGAACAAGTCGATTCCTTGGCCATTATTGATGCGATCCTTGCGGATATGGAAACCTATCAGGGTACGATTGCGCTGGTTGGTTCCATGCTGGAGATCGATTTTAACAGTGCGGTGAGCCTGCTGGGTAAATTCAACGAGAATTACGAGCAAATCGAAGTGCGGCTGGATCAGTTGATTGAAAAGTACAAAACCAACAATCAACAGGTGGCTGAGCAAGCCATTGCTGATCTGGACTTTTCGCAAGATAAACTACTTTGGATTGCTGTTGGCAGCTTGTCTGTATCGTTACTTCTGAGCTGGTTAATTGGGCATTATACCTTGAGCGGTATTCGCGATATTTCGGAAGCGGCAGACAAGATTTCTCACAAAAACACCGATGTTTCTCTGGATGAGCTGGAGCGCAAAGATGAGCTTGGCGTTATCGTTACGTCGCTGGAGAGCACGCGTAAATTGCTCATGAAAGTAGAGCAGATGGCGGATGAGCAGCGTCAGATGCAAGCTACCGCTGAAGTGGAGAAAAAAGAAGCCATGCAAAAGCTGGCTGCAGCCTTCCAGGCGCGAGTCGAAGGGGTTATCAAATCCGTGTCCGATTCTGCCTCGCAGCTGGCGCAAAGCGCTCAGCAAGTGAGTGGCAATCTGAATGCGTCTAATGAAAAAATTACACAGGCGACCGCGGGTGCAAGCGAGACCAGTCAGAATGTGAATACAGTTGCGTCAGCGGCTGAGGAAATGTCTGCGACTGCGAGTGAAATCTCACACCAAATTCAGCGTTCGAACCAGCTGGTCACTAGCTCGGTGGATGCTGTGAAAGGCGCTGACCAACATGCGCAGGCTCTGTCGAGTGCGACAGATAAGGTGAAAGAAGTGATTCAGTTGATCTCGGATATTGCCGGACAAATTAATTTGCTGGCGCTGAATGCGACCATTGAGTCTGCCCGCGCAGGTGAAGCGGGTAAAGGCTTTGCTGTGGTTGCGGGTGAAGTGAAAAATCTCGCAGACCAGACGAATAACTCCATTCAGGCGATTGAAAATGTGATTGGTGAAATGAGCGGTGCGTCGGATAACATTATCACTACACTCGATGTAATCCGTCAGTCGGTGGACAATATTAATGAGTCCTCATCGAGCATTGCTGCTGCAGTAGAAGAGCAATCTGCGACTACGAATGAAATTGCTACGAGTATGCAAACGGCTGCAATGAGCACCCAAAGCATTTCTAATAATCTCACAGACGCCAGCGATAAGGCGGCAGAGTCTACCAGTGTATCACAGCAATTCCTGACTGCTTCGCAAGAATTGTCGGATCAGGCGCGTGTGTTGGAAGATGAAGTGCAAAGCTTTATTCGCGAGATTACCGAATCGTAGGATTGATAAGCGTTGGTGCTGATTATTTCTTGCCGTCTTTGAATTGTAGGCCAAATTTCTTTGCGCGCTTAGACCAGCGTTTTTTGGCGGCCTGCTGCATGTCTGCCGCACTATCCAGCTCGTCCATGATTTCTGTTCCCAGCAATGTCTCGATAATATCTTCCATGGTGACCAGCCCGGACATCCCGCCATATGCATCATTGACCAGTGCGATATGCTCGCGCTTTTCGATCATGGTCGGTAAAATCGTTGGCAACCGGTCTTGCTCTTCCACGCGCAATATAGGGCGTGCGATTTCGGATAGCGGTTTATCACCATTTTGATTCACCAGTTCTTCAAGCAGCTGGTCTTTCAGAAAGTAGCCTGTAATCTGGTCTTTATGTTCTTTGTAGAGTGGCACGCGTGAAAAAGTGAGCCCTGACTGTTCTTTGTAAAACTCGTTTATGCTCTTCTCTTCATCCGCTGCCAGCACCACAACGCGTGGTGTCATTACTGCGCGTGCGGTAATGGTATTAAAACGCATCAGGTTTTTGATCACGCTTTGCTCGTGCGGTTGGAATACGCCCTCTTCTGCGCCAATCTCCGCCATTGCCACAAAGTCTGCGCGTGAATAAATGCTGCCTTTTTCGTCCTTCGCTAACGCGCGGGTAAAGAGCTGACACATCCATATCGCAGGTGTCAGCACCAGCTGGAGAATATTGAGCGAGTAAACGGTGAAGGGCGCGAGCTTTTGCCAGTGAATGGCGCCAAGCGTCTTAGGAATGATTTCGGAGAAGATGAGGATAGCAAGCGTCATCCCCACGGGCACCAGAATGCCTGTGATGGCAGGATGTGCGTCTTTCCATATATGCACCGCTTGCTCGCCAACTCCGATCGCTCCTACCGTGTGGGCGATGGTGTTGAGGGTGAGAATGGCAGCTAAAGGACGGTCGATATTGCGTTTGAATTCATCCAGCAATTTGCCAGTGCGCGTACCCTCTTTCAACTTCACCTGTGCATAGGAAGGTGTGATGCTGAGCAACACGGCTTCCCACATCGAGCATAGGAATGATGTGATGATAGCGAGCGCGAAGAACGCAATAAGAGCAGTTAGCATAGGATCAATAATGCGGTGGTGGTGGTTCGGGTAAATGCGCAGACGGATCACTTCCCTGATCTGCGCTTGCTTTTAGTGCATCTTTCAGGCGGCCAAGCTCTTTACGCAACGCGCTGATTTCCTGATGTTGGCGATACATCTCTTCGCTGAGTGTCGCGATTTCGTTTTGATGATCGCTCAGCATGTGTTGCATGCGTATTAATATGTCGTCCATACCCTGCCCCTTATCTTTGAGCATAGAATATAGAGCGCGTGGCGCGAACTACAAGTTATATAGCTTTCACAAATGCTATGCTGCTACGGGCGGTACTTGCAATGCTTCTCCGCTTACCGATAGTTTTACCTCTATATTTCCGCGTGTCGCTTTGGAATAGGGGCAGACCTCATGGGCTTTATGTACTAGCTCTTTTGCAGTGTTGGCATCCACGCCTTCTATGGTCGCGTCCAGATGCACCGCAATATTGTAGCCCGTTTCTTCGTCCTTCAACAAATCCACATCGGCTTTGATTGTGATGTCATCAAATGAAACATCGCGGCTTTTAGCAACTGACTTTAGCGCGCTGCCAAAACATGCACTGTAACCGCAGGCAAATAATTGTTCGGGGTTGGTGCCATCCCCATCACTGCCGGGTGCGGAAAGTTCCAGATCAATCTTGCCATCATCCGTTGTGGTGTGGCCATCGCGGCCTGCACTGGTAGTAGCGTGAGCGGTATAAAGCGTTTGCATAAAATCCTCCTGCATGAAATTTGGCTCATTACGTCATGCTAGGCTTTTGCGTATAAAAAATCTGTGGGAAGCGTGAGCAGCCTGTTAGCTCGCTTGTTCTTCGCTTGCGAGTTTCTTTTCTTCCAGCTCCAGCCACCGAGCCTCAGCTTCTTCCAATTCTGCTTTGCGGGCGTCGAAATCGCTAATCAGCTGCGTAAAGCGTTCTGGGTCTTTATCATAGAGCCCTGATTCGTCCAGTTGCGCTTGCAGGGCGTCGATATTGCTTTGCAGTGATTCCATTTGCTTAGGTAGCTTTTCCAGTTCTAAGCTCTCGCCATAGGTTAGTTTGATGACGGGCGCTTTTTCGTTCTCAGCTAGCGAGTTGTTGTTGCCAGCATTACTGGTTTTGGATGGTGTCTGGGCTTTACGCTCGCGTGCTTCTTTTTCACGCACATAGTCGCTATAGCCGCCGAAATTAACATACACCTCGCCCTCCCCCTCAAATGCCATGATCTCGGTGACAGTGCGATCCAGAAAGTCACGGTCGTGGCTTACCACAATCAACGTGCCTTTATATTGCATCAACATGTCTTGCAGCATGTCGAGCGTATCCATATCCAGATCATTGGTTGGCTCATCCAGAATAAGTACGTTGCCGGGATTGGCGAGAATCTTCGCCAATAGCAGTCTGTTTTGTTGCCCGCCCGACAAGGTGCCCACTTTGTCATGTGCTATGGACGGATCAAACAGAAACCGTTTGAGGTAACCGCATACATGAATTGGTTTTTCCTCATCGCCCTGCTTTAACAGCACATACTGCCCGCCCTCGGGGCATAATGTCTGCCAGAGTGTTTTTTTCGGATCAAGATCACTGCGGTTCTGGTCAAAATACGACACATGCATGGTTTTGCTGCGGAAGATATAGCCTTTGTCGCTTTCCAGCTCGCCCACCAGCAATTTAACAAAGCTCGATTTGCCAGAGCCATTGCGTCCCAGAATGCCAATGCGGTCGCCTTTGAGAATAAGGTGTCGAAAGTCCTTCAGGATAGTAGTGCGTTTTCCGTCGCGCTCGAACGCTTTTGACACGCCTTTGAATTCAGCGAGAATCTTGGATGCATTAGGTGCATCCAGCGCATCCATGGTGATCTTTTGTGAGCGCTGCTTGTAGGCTGCTTTGTCGCGTTGCAATTTATCGCGCAGCTTGCCCAACTCGCGCAGGCGGCGCACATTACGCTTGCGCCGTGCGCTAATGCCGCCTTGTGTCCAGCTATGCTCGGCCTCCACTTTCTTTTGCAAATTATGCAGTGCCCGTGCTTCCTGCTCGACATGCTTTTCCATCCATTCCTCGAAGCCGCCATAGCCTGTGGGGCACACTTTAATGTCGCCGCGATCCAGCCAGAACACCTTACGGCTGATATTGGCAAGGAAGGTACGGTCGTGGCTTACACAGATAAGCGCGCCGCGATAGGACTGCAAATAGCCCTCCAGCCATTCAATGGCGGTAATGTCCATGTGGTTGGTCGGCTCATCCAGTAGCAGAATATCAGGCTCCATCACCAAGGCGCGTGCCAGAGCCGCCCGCCTTTTCTGCCCGCCCGACATCGTGTCCATAATGGCGTTAGGGTCAAGCTCCAGCGGGGCAATGACGATGTCGGCAAGGTAATGATTTTCTTCTGTACGTTCTTTAGGAGATAGCCCGGACATAACGAAGTCGTGCACATTCTGCCCTTTGGCGTGCTCTACTTTTTGTTCGAGATATCCGATGCTGGTGCCCGGATATACAAAGCGCTTGCCGCCATCCAGCTCAAGGTCTTGCGTCATCAGGCGCATCAATGTGGTTTTGCCCGCCCCGTTCTTGCCTACCAGACAAATTTTATCGCCTTCTGTGATGTGCATATCCAGCCCTTCGAACAATGGTTTTCCACCAAATGTCAGGTGCACATCTTCAAGGCTGAGGAGTAAGCGGTTTTGCATGGGCGCAGTCATAGCCGCACACAGGCCGATACACAACTTATCTTTTTCATATGCGCCTTTGTTTTTATGTTCTCTTTTTTATGTCCTTTGATACACTGTTTTTATGCACACTGATTACACCCAGCCAACCAACCTTTCCGAAGCAAAGCAACAACAGCAAACACTACGCGAACATGTGACTACCACGCCTTACGATGGCGATTTGCGATATGTTGGCGGCATTGATGTTGGCTATAACAAACAACTTGGCATGGCGCAGGCCTCGTTGGTGGTGATGGATTGGGAAGAGCTGGAAGTGGTAAGTGAATATACCGCTCGTCTGCCAGTCGATTTTCCCTATGTGTCGGGGTATCTTTCCTTTCGCGAAATTCCAGCCGTGCTTGCAGTGCTAAAACAGTGCAACCCCCTGCCCGACCTGCTCATGCTGGATGGGCAAGGTGTGGCGCACCCACGGCGATTGGGCATCGCATCGCATTTGGGCGTATTGTTGGATATGCCAACCATTGGGGTCGCTAAATCACGTTTATGTGGGCACTATCCAAAGCTCAATGACGATAAGGGCGCGAAAGTACGGCTGACGGAAGGCGATGAATTGCTAGGCTATGTGCTGCGCAGTCGTGCGAATGTGAATCCACTCTTCATTTCGCCTGGCCACAAGGTCGGGTTTGAGCAAGCGGTTGGTTTGGTAGAATATTGTCTGACCAAATACCGTTTACCAGAGCCAACGCGCTTGGCGGATAAACTGTCTAAATGGTCATCCGCGCCCGCAGCCGTTGCATAAGCTGTAAAATTTGTTATCTCTAGTCCCCATTCAACACTGAGAGGCATCATGACCCAAGGCTTAGTTCGCACTGCAGAAGAAACGACTCCCATTATTCCCCTTATTACCGATCAACTGAGTGATTGGCTGGCGCACGAGCCAGCCGCAACACAACACTGGGTGCGTGCGCATAATTTCAAAGCCGATGCCGACACATTTTTGGTGGTGCCGGATGATGAGGGCAATGTGCGTTATGTGCTGGCGGGGGTGAAAGAGCCATTGCACATTTGGTCGCTTGCGTATTTGCCGCTGCAATTGCCTGCCGGCACCTATGCCATTCAGGCGGACTGGGACGCGCAAACGCTGCAAGAAGTGGCTATTGGCTGGGGGCTCGCCTGTTATCAGTTTGACCGTTACAAAAAAATGGACGCACCTGCTGCGCTATTAAAGCTGGATGATGCGGTGGATGCCGATCATATCTTCCGTGTAACAGATGCTATCTATCTGACGCGCGAATTGGTGAATGTGCCGGCAGAGGATATGGGGCCTTCGCATTTGGCTGTTGTGGCCAAAGAAGTAGCCGACACATGCGGCGCTGAATACCGTGAAGTTGTGGGCGATGATTTGCTGAAAGAGAATTATCCGGCGATTCATGCCGTTGGCCGCGCTGCGGCGAATAAGCCGCGCCTCATCGACCTCCGCTGGGGTAACCCAGAGCATCCTAAGCTGACATTGGTTGGCAAGGGCGTGTGTTTTGACACAGGCGGTCTGGATATCAAACCCTACAGCTCAATGAAGCTGATGAAAAAAGATATGGGCGGGGCAGCATTGATGCTTGGGCTCGCGCAATTGATCATGCAGTCGAAGTTGCCTGTGCGCTTGCGGTTGCTGATCCCTGCAGTGGAAAATAACATTGATAGTAATGCGTTCCGCCCGCAGGACATTCTCTCCACGCGCAAAGGGCTCACCATCGAGGTGGGCAGCACCGATGCGGAAGGCCGTCTGATTCTGGCGGATGCGCTCGCTGAAGCGGATGAGGAAAAGCCAGACCTTTTGATTGATGCAGCGACACTGACAGGCGCTGCGCGTGTGGCGCTGGGGGCAGAGCTGCCTGCTTTGTTCGCTAATGACGACGCTACGGCTATGGAGATTCAGCAAACCAGCATGGATGTGTTTGATGCATTGTGGCGTTTGCCGCTATGGGAGGTGTACGAAGAAAACATCGACAGCCCTGTGGCCGATGTTGCTAATTCCCCTTCAACCAGCTTTGGCGGCGCCATTCACGCGGCATTATTTTTGCAGCGTTTTGTCGAGCACGCGGCTGCATGGGTCCATATTGATACAATGGCTTGGAACCTTAAGGCACGGCCCGGGCGCCCTGCAGGAGGTGAGGCTTTTGGGCTACGCGCGCTTTATACAATGTTAGCAGAGCGCTTTAAGGGCTAAAAACGCTGGTCATTGCGTGCCTGCTGGCTTATGTTATGGGTATGGATACGCAGATGAACACACTTGACGCATTAGGTTTTTGGGCAAAAATTGTGCAGCGTGGCTTGCGTGAATTGCCCTATGACTTATCGTCACGCCAAATGGGGGTGATGCTGAGCGTATATTTGACCCCTCCTCCCCATACTATCCGCAATTTGTCAGAACGTTTGGGTGTGTCGAAGCCGGCTATTTGCCGTGCGGTCGATGCGCTTTCGGCGGTTGATTTGATTCGCCGCAAGAAAGACGATGAAGATCGTCGCAATGTGCTGATTCAGCGCACCGTGACTGGGTCTGTGTTCCTGAGTGATTTTGCAGATATCATCATGCAGGAAAATGACGGAGCAGCATTCCTGGCTAAAGCTGAAGAAGAAAAAACCGCTGCCTAATTATTCCCCTAAAATGGGTAAAAATTGCCTATATAGCGATAAAAAATATTTGCTACTTTGAAGGCGTTTGGTCGTCCAATTGTGATATTTCATCCTTTATTTCAATTATTTATTGCAAGCCAAGCGGCATAAAAGCGCCATAAATTTTTTACTTGTTTGCTCGGCAAATATATGGCATTTTATGCGTACTGGGTAAAAAATTCCCCATATTAATAAAAAATTAAGGTTATAATGTTTATATCTTCTACCAGGCCCTTCTCGCACATCATGCATAGTTAATGCATCTCTGGGTATCATGTAGGAGCTAACAGACGAGGAAACGCTATGAACGCAATGGTTCAATCCCTGAAGGAGCTCAGCCAAGTTAAACTCGCCGCTATGATCGGTACGGCTGTGGTGCTGATTGGCTTCTTTATCTTTTTATCCTTGCGTATTTCTTCGCCTGTTATGGCGCCTCTTTATACTAATGTGCCGGTTGAGGATGGTTCGTCGATTGTGGCGGAGCTGGACTCGCGTGGTATTCCCTACGAGTTGCGTGCAAATGGCACGCAGATTCTGGTGCCGTCAGATGAGGTGAATCGCCTGCGTTTGGCGATGGCCGAAATTGGCCTGCCTTCCAGTGGTTCGGTAGTTGGATATGAAATTTTCGACTCGCAAGATTCGCTCGGCACATCGAATTTTGTACTTAACGTCAATAAACTAAGAGCATTAGAGGGTGAGTTGAGCCGTACAATCAGCTCCTTCTCGCAGGTAGATTCTGCGCGTGTGCATCTGGTGATTCCAAAGCGTGAGCTATTCACCCGTGACCGTTCAGAGCCTACTGCATCGGTAGCATTAAAATTACGTGGCGTTAGTGAGTTGGGCAAAGAGGAAGTGGCATCGATCCGCCACCTGATCGCGACGGCGGTGCCCGGTCTGCGCCCACAAAGCATTACCATTGTTGATTCGCGTGGTCGTCTTTTGGCGCGCGGTGGCGATGAAGAAACCGCAGGCGTTTACGCAGAGGAAGCCGAAGAGTTTCGCGTAAATTATGAACGCCGCATTCGCACCACCGTTGAGCGCTTGCTGGAACAGACGCTGGGCTATGGCAAGGTGAAGGCAGAGGTGAATGCCGCTATCGACTTTGACCGTATTACGCGCAACGAAGAAAAGTTTGATCCGGAAAGCCAGGTAGCGCGTTCTATTCAGGGTATTGAAGAGTTGGAGCGTACCAACGAGCGTAATGTGGATGAGAATGTTACGGTTGGCAATCAGCTGCCGGATGCGCAGGAAGATAATGCAGGCACCATTGCTAGCAGCGAGCTTTCGCGCACGGAGGAAACCACCAATTTCGAAATTTCCAAGGAAGTGATTCAACACGTAAAAGAAACCGGTACGGTGCAGCGTCTTTCTGTAGCGGTGTTGGTAGATGGCACTTACACCACCAATGAAGATGGTGAGCAAGTGTATCAGCCGCGCAGCGAAGAAGAGCTGGAAATGCTGGAAGATTTGGTGCGTTCGGCCATTGGCTATGATGTTGAGCGTGGTGATGAAGTGCGTGTGGTGAATATGCAGTTTGCTGCAAGTCAGGATCCATTCGCAGAAGATACAACGCTGGCATGGCTGAAAGACGACCTCGACACGATTATTCAGACACTTGTGCTGGGTGGAGTTGCGGTGCTGGCTATCCTGCTGGTGGTGCGTCCTCTGGTGGCGCGTGCCATCGAGTCGGCTGAGCTGGCGCAGCAAGAAGAGGAAATGGAGCAAGCCGCACTTGAGGGCAGTACTGGGCTTGCCCGCTTGACTGATGGCAGCGAGGATGATGCTGGTGAAGAGGATATGATTAATATTGACCGTATCCAAGGTAAGGTGAAATCCTCGAGCTACCGTAAGATCAACGATCTGATTGATAAGCATCCGGACGAAACGCTGCAAATTATTCGCAGCTGGTCGTTTGCGGACTTACAATAGAAATCAGGCGCAATTAAGGGTTAGACGTTATGGCACAGGTTCCTAGCACGACGAATGCAAAAGAAGAATACCGCAAGCTTACTGGCGCTGAAAAATCTGCCATTCTGCTGATGTCGGTGGATGAAGAAAATGCCTCCAAGATTTTCAGCATGATGGATGATGAGGAGATCAAAGAGGTTTCCAACATCATGGCCAATCTGGGTCAGGTGAGTTCGGAAACAGTAGAGCGTATCTTTCTGGAGTTTGTGGAGCAAATGTCGGCATCTGGCGTGGTGGTTGGCACGTTCGATACGACCGAAAAGCTGCTGCTCAAAGCATTGGGCAAAGAGCGTGTGGATGGTATCATGGAAGATATCCGCGGCCCTGCAGGACGCACCACATGGGACAAGCTGGGCAATGTGAACGAAGAGATTCTGGCGACCTTCCTGAAAAACGAATATCCGCAAACCATTGCATTGGTGCTCTCCAAGATTCGCTCCGACCATGCAGCACGCGTGTTGTCTGAATTCCCGGACGAGCTGGCGATGGAAGTGATGACGCGTATGTTGTCGATGGAAGCGGTGAAGAAAGAAGTGATGGACGGTGTCGAAAAGACCCTGCGTGTGGAGTTCATGAGCAATCTGGCGAAAACACAGCGTCAGGACAGCCACGAGCTTATGGCCGAAATCTTCAACAATTTCAGCCGCGATGCCGAGGCCAAATACATGGCGCAACTGGAAGAACGCGATCTGGAAGCAGCAGAGCGTATTCGCGCCCTTATGTTTACTTTCGAAGACCTTATCAAAATCGACCCCACAGGCATTCAGTCGCTGCTGCGTCAGGTCGACAAGGACAAGCTGGGTATTGCGCTCAAAGGGGCGTCGGAGAACATCAAAGACCTGTTCTTCTCCAATATGTCGGAGCGTGCGTCGAAAATTCTGCGCGAAGACATGGAGGCGATGGGCCCTGTTCGCCTGAAAGATGTGGACGATACGCAGATGTATATCGTGGGTATCGCGAAAGATCTGGCCGCACGTGGCGAAATTGTGATTGCCGACTCCAGCGGCGAAGATCAACTGGTATATTAAGGTTAGGCTTTTATGCAGATTCAACCGTTTAACTTTGCCGGACTACACGATTTTCGCAAGCCAGCGGAACCGAAAATCGAAGAGGTGGAAGAGGTAAGCGAAGAAAAGCCTGAAGAGGCTGCCCCGCCCCCTCCTCCTACTTTTTCTGAAGAGCAGCTGGAAGCTGCCAAGAAAGAAGTGCGTGATCAGGCCTATCAGGAAGGCGTGCAAGCGGGATTGCAGCAGGCAGAGAATGAACAGGTGAAACGTGCGCGCAGCATTGAACACATGCTGGATGACACGGTGCGCAAAGCTGCGCAGCTGCAAGCCGATTATGAGCGCGTGCTTGAATCGCAGGTGAACGAGCTGGGTCGTTTTATTCTGGCGATTGCCCGCAAAGTAGCGGGCGACGCATTGAAAGATGATAGCGCCACCATGGTAGAGGCTATGGTGCAAGGGCTGCTGCCAGTAGTGATGGATCAGCCTCGCCTGGTGTTGCATGTGCACGAAGATATCGCCGAAGAGATTGCGTGTCGCGTGTCTGAAAAGCTCGAAAAAGCGGGCTATGAAGGTGATTTTGACGTACGCCCTGATGCGAACCTGCCTGCAAGCGATGCAAAGCTTGAATGGGGCAATGGATTTGGCGAGCGTGACACAGAAAAAATGTGGCACGAGATAGAAGCGGTTCTGGCGCATATGGATATGCGTGAATTGCTTGCCAAAGCCAACGAGATAGAACAAGAAGATACTACGGCTGCACCGGCACCGGCACCTTCCGCCGAGCCAGTGACGGATGCTGCCGCACCACAACAACAAACACAGGCGGAAACGTTGCAGCAAGCTACAGGTGATGAGATTACAGGCCAACCGCCTGAACAGGATGCACCCGGGCAAGATGCATCGGCAATGACTAAACCTGAAACAGAAGAGTGAGTTAAAGGGAGAACGCTATGAACGAAACCGTAGATGTAGCAGCAGCGCTGGGCGAAGGTGGTGATAGTAATATCACGCTGGACGCTGTCAGTGACATTCCAGTGCAGATTTCAGTGGTGCTGGGCAAATCAAGCATGCAGGTGAACCAACTGCTCAAACTCGGCCGTGGTGCCGTGATCGAGCTTGACCGCAAGGTGGGTGAGCCTATAGACATTTTTGTAAATAACCGACTGGTGGCACGTGGCGAAGTCGTGGTAGTAGAAGACCGCATCGGCGTGACCATGACTGAGATCATCAAATCAGCGGATAAAGGCTAGACATTACCCGTATGGCAAAAACGCGCACGACTGATATATCCACCCTTCTTGGAATCGCCATCGCATTTGCGCTGGTCGGAACAGCTATCACGCTTGGTGGCTCCGCGAGCGCATTTATTGATGTTCCGTCTATTCTTATCGTGATCGGTGGCACCTTTGCCATTGTGCTGGCGTGCTTTAGCTTTCGTGAGTTTTTCCGTCTGCCGGGCGTTGTTTTCCAGACCATTGTTTACACCAAAACCGAGCCCAACAAAGAAGCGCAACGTATGTTGCAACTGGCAGAAACCGCCCGCGCCAAAGAAGGTTTGCTGGGGTTGCAGAATCAGCTCAATAGTGTGAATCCTTTTTTGCGTAAAGGATTGCAACTGGTGATTGACGGTGTCGAACCTGAAAAGGCTGAGTTGGTGCTGAATCAGGATATGCAGTCATTTATTGAGCGCCATAGTCAGGGCGCGTCATTGCTGCGTAAAGCGGCGGAGGTCTCACCTGCTATGGGCCTGATCGGTACGTTGATCGGCTTGGTGCAGATGCTGGGAAACCTGGAAAATCCTGATAGCATCGGCCCTGCTATGGCCGTTGCTTTGTTGACCACTATGTATGGCGCAATGCTGTCGTTTCTGGTGTTTACCCCGCTAGCATCCAAATTGGAACGTAATACCAAAGAAGAATTGCTGATTTATCGCCTGCAAGCAAAGGGCGTAGTGGCGATTGGCAAAAAAGAAAACCCGCGCCAGCTGCAAACCGTACTCAATACGATTTTGCCGCCAACACAGCGGGTAACCTACTTTAATTAGAGCGAGACGATTCGGAGGAACCATGCGATTACTCATTATTGGCGATTTAGACGGGCAGATTGGTGCAGCGAGCCAAATTGCGCGCGATCGCGGCGCAAAGGTGGCGCAGGTGGCGAATATTGAAGGCGCGTTCCAAATGCTGTGCGACGGTCAGGGTGCTGACTTGCTAATGGTGGATGTAGGCGAAGATATTGCGCAGCTGGCTACCATGCTGGATGGCGAGCGTATACATGTGCCGATTGTTGCATGCGGTATCAATGCTGATCCTAAATCTGCCGCGAATGCGATTAAGGCCGGCGCGAAAGAATATGTCCCTCTCCCACCCGATGAAGAGCTCATCGCCGCCGTATTAGAAGCTATCAGTGAGGAAAGCCACTCGGTGGTGCATGCCTCCGAGCAAATGGCGCAAGTGCTGAGTATGGCAGAGCAAATTGCCCACTCGGATGCGAGTGTGTTAATTACGGGTGATTCCGGTACGGGTAAGGAAGTGATTGCACGCTTTATTCACCGTAAATCGCCACGTGCGTCTAAGCCGTTCATTTCGGTGAACTGCGCCGCTATTCCTGAAAACCTGCTGGAATCCGAGCTGTTTGGCCACGAGAAAGGCGCATTTACGGGTGCGGTGTCGCGCCGTATCGGTAAGTTTGAAGAGGCGAATGAAGGCACGCTGCTGCTGGATGAGATTAGCGAAATGGATATTCGCCTGCAGGCCAAGCTGCTGCGCGCTATTCAGGAGCGCGAGATCGAGCGTATTGGTAGCAATAAACCTGTGAAAGTAAATATCCGCATTCTGGCGACCAGCAACCGCGATATGGAAGCCGAAGTGCAAAAAGGCACCTTTCGTGAGGATTTATTCTTCCGCCTGAATGTGATCAATCTGGCGCTGCCTAAACTGGCAAATCGTCCCGATGACATTGAGCCATTATCGAGCTTTTTCATTGAGAAATATTCCGGCGCGAACGGTGTGCCTGTGCGCAAGCTTACCCCGGAAGCGCTGCAAAAGCTGAAACGCCATGCATGGCCGGGCAATGTGCGCGAGCTGGAAAACACGATTCACCGTGCTGTGGTGATGGCGCAAGGGGATCAGATCGACGAAAATGCTATTTTGCTGCCACAATCCTCGCAAGCGCAGTCCTCTGCTTCGCCTGCGGCAAGTCAGGGCGCTGTTGTAGCGGATAGCCCTGCCCCTGCGCCGCAAGCCGCCTCTATGGCCAGCGCCGCCGCAGAGGATGACGGCCGCCGAAACGACATGGTGGGACGCACCGTGGCCGAGGTGGAAAAAGAACTGATTCTCGACACGCTGGATCATTGCTTGGGCAACCGTACCCATGCGGCAAAGATTCTCGGCATTTCTATTCGCACATTGCGCAACAAGATCAAGCAATATTCTGAAACCGACCCCCAATCGAATGTTGGGTAAGTAAAGGGCCGCTAAGCTATGGCTGACGATCAAAGTCAGAATCTGCCAACGATGCGTGGCCAAATGCGTGAGCGCTTTGGTATTGCTGCGCGGCGTAGCGACATTATGTTCGCGCTGGGCATTACGGGCATCCTCGTGGTGCTGCTTATGCCAGTGCCGCCCGCCATGCTCGACTTCCTGCTGGGGATTTCGATTACCTTCGCGGTGTTGATTTTGATGACGGTGTTGTTTATTGACCGTCCGCTTTCGTTGAACTCTTTCCCCACCATTTTGCTGATATCGACGATGATACGCTTGTCGTTGAACATCGCCTCCACCCGTCTGATTTTGGGTAATGGCCATGAAGGGCCGGATGCGGCAGGTAAGGTGATTGAAGCGTTTGGTAGCTTCGTGATGGGTGGGTCTACCCTGATCGGAGCGATTATCTTTGGTATTCTAACCATCATTAACTTTGTGGTGATTACCAAAGGTTCGGGACGTATTGCGGAAGTATCGGCACGTTTCAGCTTGGATGCGATGCCTGGTAAACAAATGGCGATCGATGCGGATTTATCCTCTGGCCTGATCGATGAAGACACTGCGCGTAGCCGTCGTAAGAATCTGGAAGAAGAAAGCACCTTCTACGGTGCAATGGATGGTGCAAGCAAGTTCGTACGCGGTGACGCGGTGGCAGGCCTGCTGATTACGTTTATTAACTTTGTGGCAGGCCTGATAATTGGTATGGCCATGAATGGCATGAGCTTCGGTGAAGCCATCGAAATCTATACCCGCCTGACCATCGGCGATGGTTTGGTGTCGCAGATTCCTGCACTTATCGTATCGACCGCTGCAGGTCTGTTGGTGACAAAAGCAGGTGAAAGCGGTACTGCCGATAAAGCGGTGCTTGGCCAGCTGAGTAATGCCCCTGCTCCGCTGGGCGTAACCTGCTTTTTGCTACTTAGCATGTCGCTTATGCCGGGTATTCCAACCGCGCCATTCTTGGCATTGGCGGGCATCACTGGCTATGTTGCGTGGTATCTGTATCGCAATAATAAAGAATTGGCAGAAGCAGGCGGCACGTCGAAACGCGCGCCTGCGGGTGCACCGGGTGCAAGCGGCGCGCCGGGATCGCTGGCGCTACCGGGTGAAGGTGGTGTGGCAGGCGAAGACGCGGTGCCTATTGATGAGCAGTTGGGTGAATCACTGCAAATCGATAGTCTACGCCTTGAGCTGGGCTATGGCCTGTTGCCGCTTATTAACTACCAAAAAGGCCACCGTCTGACCGAGCAGATTAAAGCGCTGCGTAAGCAAATGGCGCGCGAGCTGGGCTTTGTGATGCCTCCCGTGCGTATTCAGGACAATATGCAGCTGCCAGCCAATACCTATGTGATTAAGGTGAAAGAGGTGGAAACCGCGCGTGGTGACATTCGCCCTGACATGTTGCTGGTGATGGATCCAAGCGGCACGAAGATTTCGTTACCGGGTGAAGAAACCACCGAGCCGACCTTTGGCCTGCCTGCAATGTGGGTGGGTGAAAATTACCGTGAGGAAGCGCTGTTTAAGAACTACACGGTGGTAGACCCGCCAACGGTAATCACCACACACCTGACCGAGGCCGTAAAAGACAATATGGCAGAACTGCTATCATATGCAGAAACACAGAAATTGCTGGATGATCTGGGTAATGAAGAGCAGAAACTTATTTCGGAAACCGTGCCTGGACAAATCACGGTGAGCGGTGTGCAGCGTGTGCTGCAGAACCTGCTGGCGGAAGTGGTGTCGATCCGCGATCTGTCAACGATCATGGAAGCGGTTGCAGAGTCTTCCCGC
>MDTG01324462.1_pt1 | contig 19390 bp, 19 predicted proteins | sample 811421 | NCBI WGS metagenome assembly MDTG01 (sample SAMN05326645, study PRJNA326480) | marine metagenome | isolation source: seawater | place: Pacific Ocean: South East | collected 2011
CCGTAAGAAGTTACTCGGCCTTCAGGAATTTGCGCGGCTACTTTATATACTTTTTCAAAAAAACCAGATTTATCTATCGTACTCATGAATTGTATATTCTAATAATGGTAATAACCACAAGCACAGCCATTAAACCTGCCATAAAGTAGTTAGAATATTTAGCGAATCGCTCTGCCTTTTTTTCAATCTTAATAAAGGAAAGTACATACAGATACAAACTGGTAAAACTACCAAGCGACGCTGCGACTGCAAAGGCAATAATTTTAAACCAGTTATAACTAACGCCAACCCCTACGTTAAAAGCACCGGCAATAGCACAAAAATAAGGGATGGGAAAAATATTTAATGCAGCTATAATCATCCCCTTATATAAACTACTATTTTCCTTTTTCTTGGAATGTGCAGGCATACCTTTTTTCTTTTTAGCCTGAACAAAGAAATACACTCCTAAAATACTGAATATAACCAAAGCAGCCCTCAGCATAATCCTTCTCACGAATTCGTGCTCAAAAATATACTTGGCTAGTAAAACGGCAATAAAGGCCTGAAGAAGAATTACTACAGAAGCTCCTATAGCTACAAGCATCCCATTTTTCTTACCACGTTCAATACAGGTTTTAGCGACAGTCATATTCACCAAACCAGGCGGCAAAACTCCAAAAAGCGCCGCGAAATAAACAATGAGAAAAATTTTTGCTTCTTCCAACAACCTGTTATTTTATTCTAAATTTAATATAAGTAATTGGTTTTCCCTTCTCAAGATACTGTTTTTCGTAGAAAGTTTGTATCCTGGTCACCTCTTTTGGAGCCCCTTCATTTTTATAAACATGATGGTTAGCATAAATAACTTCGTGCCCTGCACCATGTAACAGGCCTAAAGTGTAACCATGCATAAATTCACTATCGGTTTTTAGATTTACCACCCCATCGGGTTTCAGTATCTTTTTATACTTCTGTAAAAAACCGGTGTTTGTTAAGCGGTGTTTGGTTCGTTTATATTTAATCTGCGGATCCGGAAATGTAATCCAAATTTCACTAACCTCATTTTCAGCAAAAGCATAATCGATAAGCTCGATTTGCGTTCTTAAAAACCCCACATTATCCAATCCTTCTTCTAAAGCTGTTTTAGCTCCGCGCCAAAAACGAGCCCCTTTAATATCGATTCCGATAAAATTCTTTTCTGGAAAAGCCTGCGCCAATCCAACACTATATTCGCCCTTACCGCATCCTAATTCTAAAATAATTGGCTGATCATTTTTAAAAAAATCAGCATTCCATTTTCCCTTATATTGAAAGTCGGCCTCGGTAAGCATCTCCCTTGTTGGCTGAATGACATTTGAAAATGTTTTGTTCTCTTTAAAACGTTTTAATTTATTCTTACTTCCCACAGCTGAAATTTGATTTTCGGCAAATTTATAGAATTATATTTCAGTTTTTAGCAAAGTTAATACTACAAATGTATAATTTCAGGATTCAAACACAAGCTTTTAGAAAATTGCCATGGAGATTTAAAAATTTCGTGATGTTTTTTTAATGCTTAAAAACCGGCTGAAGCTTCTACGAATTTATATTTGCAATATGCAAAAAAAACGAATTTTAGTTGCGGCCTTAAATTGGGGACTGGGACATGCTACCAGATGCATACCCATTATAAAAGCACTGCTAAAAAACGATTGCGAACCTGTTTTAGCTTCTGATGGTGATGCCTTACGACTTTTAAAAAAAGAATTCCCACATATTATTTGTCTGGAATTACCATCATATAATATAAAATATACCGAAGATCCCGGAAACTTAAAATGGAAATTACTTTTTGACAGCCCACGTATTTTAAATGTCATTAAAGCTGAAAAAAAAATAACACAGCGTATTATTCGGGATTATCAAATTTCGGGAATCATTTCAGATAATCGCTGGGGAGTAAGAAATAAGCAATTAAGATGTGTATTTATCACTCATCAACTTCAGGTCCTTTCAGGAAACACCACCTACTTCAGTAGCAAAATTCAGCAAAAATATATTGAAAAATTTGACGAATGCTGGGTACCTGACCTACCAGGCAGTAAAAATCTAAGCGGTATATTGGGACACCTAAAAACAGAGAATTCCGCCATAAAATATATTGGCCCTTTAAGCAGAATCGAAAAACGCCCTTTACCCATAGTTTATGATTACCTGATTATTCTATCCGGTCCCGAGCCGCAGCGAAGCTTTTTAGAAAAGCGTCTACTGGATGCTTTTAAAGATACCGAACACAGGATTTTATTTATAAGAGGTGTTTTTTCCGTGGAAGAAATGAGCTTGAAAAACACCAATATCAATATTAGAAACCATCTTTATGGAGCATTTTTGCAACAAGCCATGAATAGTTGTAAATACGTTATAGCAAGATCCGGCTACACCACGATTATGGATCTTTATAAGATTGAAGCGAAAGCTTTCTTTATACCAACCCCGGGACAGTTTGAACAGGAATATCTGGCTGAGCGTTTGGAAAAACTTGGTATTGCCCCGCATTGTAAACAAGAAAACTTCTCTTTAGAGAAATTGGAAAATTTAGAGGATTTTTCAGGCTTCAGCAATTTCAGTTTCGAGTACCCTTTTAGGGATCTCTTTACTCTTTTCCAGCGTAAATGAAAATTCACTCCCCACCCCAAATACACTTTCTACATAGATTTTTTCACTATGGGCCTCTATGATGTGCTTAACAATTGATAAACCTAAACCGGAGCCCCCTTCTTTTCGGGAACCACTTTTATCTACACGATAAAAACGTTCAAATAAACGCGGAATATTAGTTTTAGCGATTCCTTCACCGTTATCGGTAACCCTAACAATCACTTTGTTTTTAATTAGATTTTCTATACTAATCTCTGTAGTACCGCCTTCTTTGCCGTACTTAATGGAATTGACTACCAGGTTTGTAATAACCTGCTGAATCCTCTCCTCATCGGCTCTTACCCAGATCGCTTCCTGATAATCCATATCAAACGTAAGGGTTATATTCTTTTTAGCTGCTTTCATCTCTAATAGATCAAAGGTGTTTTGAATTAATTCAACAATATCAAAATCTTCGATATAAAGATGTAAATCACCTGTTTCTAATTTGGTGATCATATCCAGATCTTTTACGATATAGATAAGGCGCTCTACTCCTTTACTGGCGCGTTGCAGATATTTTTTACGAACGCTTTTATCTTTCATCGCCCCGTCCAATAAAGTTAAAATATATCCCTGTACGGTAAACAGTGGTGTCTTTAACTCGTGCGAAACATTTCCCATAAATTCTTTACGGTAATTCTCGCGCACCTTTAAAGTCTCGATCTCAAGTTTTTTATGTTCAGCAAATTTCTCTACCTCTCTGGTAAGTGAAGCCATATCTGTTGTAACCTGATTAGGGTTTAGGGTAGAAGAGTCTAATAAGGAAACATCATCGTAAATTTTCTTAATCCTTTTATAGATAAAATTCTCTACCCGATATTGTGTAATAAAGAAGGAAAACGTGTAGCAAACCAATGCAAACCCCATCAGTGCCCACCAATGAAAGTTCCCGGAAAAATAAGAAAAAGCAGTCCATAGACCGCTTAAAAACAAGGTTAGATATAAAGAGGTCTTTATTGCAAAGGTGTAGGACTTCTTAAATTTTTTCGCCATTAAACTACAAACTTATAACCAACTCCTTTTACGGTTTTAAAGCTGTCGTCACCTATTTTTTCTCTTAATTTACGAATATGTACATCTATAGTACGCCCGCCAACAACAACTTCGTTACCCCAAACTTTATCAAGAATATCCTCTCTTTTAAATACCTTCCCTGGCTTAGAGGCTAATAGTGAAAGTAATTCAAATTCTTTACGAGGCAAAATCATCTCCTCTTTATTCTTCACTACTTTATATTCATCTCTATTAATAACAATCTCTCCTACCTTTACAATATTAGAGCCCGTTTCTTCATCCCTAAACCTTCTAAGTAATGCTTTTACCTTACTTACTAAAACTTTTGGCTTTATAGGCTTGGTAATATAATCATCTGCACCGGCATCAAAACCTGCCATTTGTGAGTAATCTTCTCCTCTGGCGGTTAAAAAAGTAATAATGGTATCTTCTAACTCTGGTATTTTTCGCATTTGCTCACAGGCTTCTATCCCATCCATACCTGGCATCATCACATCCAGTATAATTAAATGTGGTGATTTTTTCTTCGCCACCTTTACCGCCTCTGCGCCATTATCAGCAGTGATTACCTGATAACCTTCTGCAGAAAGATTGTAGCCTACGATCTCCAGGATATCTGGTTCGTCATCTACCAGAAGGATTCTGATGTCTTTTTTCTTCATTTTAGTATCGATTTTAACAAATACGCGGTAAATGTAATTATTAATTTGAATCTACAATTTAAGCATTTATTTAGTAACCTTTACATAACACTAAAATGACAAAGCGTTAATTTGCGGTTAACACAAGCTTTACATACCCCCCTTTAATTTGCACTCAAGAATCAAACAAAGGGATGAATAAATTTTTAGTACTAATTGCATTTTTACTTACTAGTATAGTAAATGCACAAGAAACAACAGGTTCTATCGCGGGGAAACTTACCGATCGCGAGATGAACGGCGAACCACTACCGTTTGCCAACGTAACTATTAAAGGAACTTCTAAAGGAACAACATCAGACTATGACGGTCTTTATGTACTGGACAAAATTGAGCCGGGTACCTATACCGTGGTCTTTAGTTTTGTTGGTTACGAAACCTTGGAAATACCAAATGTAAAGGTGGTTGCCGGTAAAGTTACCGAAATTAATACAGGTCTTGGCGCCAGCGCCGCTACTTTAGATGAAGTCGTAATCACAACAGTATCCAGAAGGGATAGTGAAGTTGCATTGTTGCTAGAGCAAAAGGGAGCTATAGAAATGATTGAAAATATTAGTGCCCAAGAGCTAGCAAGAAAAGGCGTAGGTGATGCACAAGGTGCACTTACTAAAATGGCAGGTGTTAGCAAACAAGAGGGAGTTAAGAATGTTTTTGTTAGAGGTCTTGGTGATCGTTATAACTCTACTACGCTTAACGGCTTACCATTACCTTCTGAAGACCCGGAATACAAAAACGTGGCACTGGATTTTTTTGACAGTAACATTATCAATAGTGTTGGAATTAATAAAACTTTTCAAAGTTCTCTTTATGGAGATTTTGCAGGTGCTAACATTAATATTATTTCCAAAGAATTATACGGCAAAGAAACTATAAAGGTTGGTTTCGGTTCTGGATTTAACAATAGAGCTGTAAACGAAGATTTCGAAACTGTGGACGGAGCTTCCTGGTTTGGTTATGGCTTATCTTCAGATAGCCCTATAACTAGCTTAGATACTTACAGTTTTGAAAATTCTATGGGATCTAACAATCAAAATTCTCAGATCAACACCAATGGTAATTTCCAACTTGGAAAAAAATTCGATATTGGAGATAACAACCTAAAAACCTTACTAATAGGATCTTTCGATAGTAAATACAGCTATAATGAAGGAAACACAAAAGAGATCAACGCTCAGGGACTTCCCCTTAGAGATCTTGATTTTCAAAAATACCAATATAATGTATCTCAAATATTAATGGCGAATTTAGATTATGGTTTTGGCGAAAATAATCTAAGCTTCAATTCTTTATACATTCATAATAACACTCAGAGCGTTGGGAATTATTTTGGGCAATCTGCAAATATATCTGAGGAAACAGACGACTCTGCTTATATAAAAAGACAGCAGGTTAACGACAATACCGTATTTGTTAATCAGCTTTTAAGTGAATTTGCCTTAACAGACAGGATTAGTTTACAAGCCAGCATAGGTTACAATATGACAAGAGCAAATGAGCCCGATCGTAGACAAAACACTTTTGTATATAATCAAACTAATGACAATTACCGTGTGGCGGTAGGTACACCTGGATACAATTTACGTTTCTTCTCTGATCTTGAAGAAAACGAAATTGTAGGCCATTTAAATGCAGCTTATGCTTTTGGAGCTGCGGATAGTAAAGAGCAGCAAAAAGGGATTATTAATGTAGGTTATGACTATCGAAATACAGATAGAAGATTTAACTTTTTACAATTTAATCATGATTTTGGCTCTCCGGTTAATGTAAATCCTAATAATCCAGATCTAGTTTTTAATCAGGAAAATTTATCTAATGGAACTTTTAGATTAGTAACCAATAGTGGTTTTGGTGATGATTTTAATCCACTCGACCCATTTTTCTATGAAGGAGAAAAAGATATCCATGCCGGTTTCACAAATGCTTTCTATAAATTTAATGAAGCATTTACCTTAAATGCAGGCCTACGTGTAGAACATATCGATCAGTATGTAAACTGGGACACCAACCTATCTAGCAGTGAAAATAATCAAAACACAGATCCTTCTACGATAGAAAACACCTATTTCCTACCAAGTTTTACGGCAAAATATAACTTTAACGAAAATAGCATTTTAAGACTAACAGGTAGCAAAACCTATACTTTTCCGCAATTTAAAGAAGTTGCTCCATTTCTTTATGAAGATGTAAACTTCTCAAGTTTTGGTAACCCAAATTTAGAAGCTTCTGACAACTACAACTTGGATATGAAATATGAATTTTACTTCGGTGGTAATCAAATCATATCTTTAACCGGATTTTACAAAAAAATTAAAAATCCTATAAACAGGGTACAGGTAAACTCGGCTGCTAACCAACTTTCTTACATCAATTCTGGAGCTGAAGCAGATGTTGCCGGAGCAGAATTAGAAGTTCGTAAAACGGTCTTTAACATTGAATCTGGCGAAAGCAAAAAACATGAGTTGGCTTTTGGTTTAAACACCTCGTATTTATATTCAAGACAAGATTTATCAAACAGAAGTACAAACTTTACTAATAGCGAAGATGAATTGGAAGGTGCATCTCCATGGGTTCTTAATACAGATCTAACTTATAATTACGATAGCAATAAATTTAATTTGATGTCTTCTGTTGTTCTAAACTACTTCAGTGATCGTATTTATTCCTTAGGTGTGCAACAACAAGGAAACATTGTAGAAACCGGAATTCCTACATTAGATTTTATTGCTACAGGCACTATTTCGAAACACTGGGGAATAAACGCTAAAATAAAGAACATTTTAGATCCCGAATTCAAATTGACTCAGGATGATATAAACGGAGGCACTAATACAATCAATAATTTTAAAAAAGGGACTGTATTCTCCGTAGGACTTAGTTACAGCTTATAATCAGTAACAAACACTCTTATATAAATCAAATTTCAATTAAACAAAAACACTTATGAAAAAATCAAAATTATTTCTTTCGATGTTTACCATTGCAACATTATTAGGAAGTTGCTCTAGCGATGATGATACTCCTACTCCAGGAACTGATGACGATGGTGGTGTCGTAGAACAAAAAGACGATGTAATCGAGTCTCAGGACGATCCCGATTTAGATCCAGAAGATCTACATGGTGAAGTTAGAGCTAATGTTACTATTTCAGCTGATACTGAATGGATGCTTACCGGAGCCCTAAAGGTTATGGATGGAGCAACACTTAAAATAGAACCTGGTGTTACTATTAAAGCTAGATCTGGAGGTACAAATGTATACATCGCAGTATCACAGGGTGGAAAAATTGATGCCCAGGGTACAGCAGATAGCCCTATCCTGGTTACATCAGCCGCAGAGAATCCACGCGCTGGTGACTGGGGAGGAGTTATGTTAGCTGGTTACGCACAAATCAATTCTGGAGATGTTGCAGAAACAGAAGTTGCTGGTATATCTTACGGAGGCGATAATGATGCAGACAATTCTGGAACTATCGACTATATGATCTTAGAATATACCGGAGCAAGAATCAATGGTGACCAGGAATTTAACGGATTCACCTTTTATGGTGTAGGTAGTGAAACTTCGATAAGCAATATCATGGTAAGATACGGTGATGATGATGGTATCGAATGGTTTGGCGGAACGGTAGACGTTACCAATGCACTTGTTGTAAACGCTAAAGACGATTGGTTTGACTGGACTGAAGGCTGGACAGGAACCGGTAAAAACTTTTACGGAATCAGAGAATTTGGATTTAATGATGTAACCGAGGATCCTAGGGGTATTGAAGCCGATAGTAATTCTAACAATAATGATGCTTCCCCAAGATCAAATCCTACTATCGACGGACTTACTCTATATCATCAATCTACCATCAGCATGGCAGATATGATTAAAATTAGAAGAGGAAGCTCTGCTACGATTACCAATGCCGTAGTTGCTATTATTGCTGCCGAAGATGAAGATGCCGGAAGCGCTTCAGATTTTATCGATCTAACTGATAATTCTGGAGACGGATCTAGCGAAACTTCTATTAATGTAACAGCACTTGGAGCAATCGACGCTACTGATATTAAAGCTCAAGGTGCCACTATCACCGTTGGGGCTGGAAACACAGGAGCTGATACTTCAGTTTTTGCCTGGACAGGATACACGTTCCCTTCTCTGGATGTGGAGTAATTCAAACTATTTAAATAACAACAAAAAAAGGCTGCAATTGCAGCCTTTTTTATTCATAATCTGTTAAAAACAACCAAAATACATTTTATCGAATTAAGCAAATTTTAGGTATGATTTTTGATTTTTTATTGTAAGTTTGCAATAACCGACTAAGAAAGAATGAAACAAAATTATCTCTACAGTGTTATATTAGGATTATTTCTACTGATAGCTGCTCCCGCAACTGCTCAGCAGGGTGATTCACGTATAGCTAAAAAAACAACTGTAGAGACTATAGAAGGCCTTAGTCTTTACCCTAATCCGGTTTCAGGTGATAAAATCTACATTACCAGCACTAAAAATCTTGAAAAAGAAATCGAAATCTACAATGTTTTAGGGAAAGCGATAAAAAAGACAAAACTGCGTGGCAAAGAATTAGACATATCGTCTCTTGTTGCAGGTATCTATATTGTAAAGATCAAAGAGCAAAACGAGATCGCTACTCGTAAGCTCGTCGTTAAATGAAGAGGAGAGGCTTCGGCCCACGTCACTCATCCCAGCGATAATATTCGCTATTATTCCCATTAATTCTTTGAAAATTATATTCTTTTTTAACTTTGCGTAAACTACGCCGGTGTAAGCCCATGGGTATTTATTAGACAATTATTTTTTATTTCGAGATAAGTTAGGTCTCGGAGCATTTAATCTCGATTATTGAGTAAAAATTGCAAATGATACAGCACAGCAAAATTTTTGATATCCAATCTAAAGCTGATTTTCTAAAAATCAGTCTTGAAATCTTCCAATATCAATATCAAAATAATCACGTTTATCAACACTTTTGCAAGTTATTACATAAATCACCCGACAATGTCCGTAGCTTAGCTGATATTCCATTTCTTCCCATCCAATTTTTTAAGAGTCACCAAATACTTTCTGATAATAAACCTGCAGAAATTACTTTTACCAGTAGCGGAACCACCGGAAGCACCACAAGTAAACATATAGTCACCAATTTGGAGATTTACGAGGATAGCTTCAACAAGGCATTTCAAAAATTTTACGGGCCAGCTGAAGATTTAACCATTTTAGCGCTTCTTCCATCCTATTTAGAACGCGAAGGTTCTTCTCTTATTTATATGGTAGAACATCTAATTAAAAAAAGCAATCAAAGTGAAAGTGGCTTTTATTTAGATAATCTTGATACACTGAAAAATAAGCTTATTCAGCTAGATAAAGATGGTAAGAAAATACTTTTAATTGGTGTATCATTTGCATTATTAGACCTAGTTGAAAATCATCAGTTTCAACTAGAAAACACCATTATCATGGAAACCGGCGGAATGAAAGGCCGCCGTAAAGAAATGATTAGGGAAGAGCTGCATAGCATACTCTCTAAAGGCTTTGGAGTTTCTGCTATTCATAGCGAATACGGGATGACCGAGTTACTCTCGCAGGCTTATTCCAAAGGAAATGGAGTTTTTGACTGCCCACCCTGGATGAAAATCTTAATTAGAGATCCTGAAGACGCTTTTTCTCCTGTAAAAAAAGGAAAAACCGGCGGAATAAATGTAATCGATCTTGCCAATATTAACTCATGTTCATTTATCGCTACTCAGGATTTAGGGAAAATAAATAAAAATGATACTATAGAAATCTTAGGAAGATTCGATAATAGCGACATCCGTGGTTGTAACCTTATGGTTTTATAAACTCTATAATAAGCAGAATTCTCAGGAAAAATCAGAAAAATACAAATTGTAAGATATTTTAAAATTTCCAAAAACATTAAAAAATATTAAACCTGATCAAGCGGTTGGTAAGTATTAAAGCATAATCCAGAAAATAGTAGCCTCTAAACAAATGTTATTTTTATCCAAAAACCTGTAAGCATCTTGAAAAATAACCGACTACATTTCAGCAGAATAGGAAGAAGTCAAATTTATTCTGTGGCTAAGTGAAATTTTTCATATTAGATTGGTTAGTTAGTTGAATCCCCTCTTGATCAGTTCAAGAGGGGATTTTTAATCTATAACCTTGCGGTAACCAAAAAGTAGGGGATAGAAGTTTTAAAAGTTTCGAAACAAACCTATTACAACATAACAACCTACAATAATGGATTTAAACAACCACTAATATATAGGTATTCTTTTTACCCTTATTAATGATTACATACTTATCGTTAATAAGATCATCAAGGCTAATGGTGTAATCCTCTTGCACTTTCTCCTTATTTACCGAAACCGAATTTTCTTTTAAAGCTCTCCTGGCCTCACCATTAGATTTTAAAAAATCGGTTTTCGCAGCTAGAGCTCCTATCATATCTAAACCGGCTTCAACCTCGGCTCTGGAAACTTCAGCTTGCGGCACTCCTTCAAAAACATCTAAAAAAGTGGCTTCGTTTAAAGATTTTAAATCTTCAGCAGTGCTTTTTCCAAACAAAACTTCAGAAGCTTTTACCGCATTATTATAATCTTCTTCAGAGTGTACCATTACGGTAACTTCCTTCGCCAAAACTTTTTGAAGTTCTCTTAAATGTGGCGCTTCCTGATGTTTTGAGGTTAAATCTTCTATTTCTTCTTTACTTAAAAAAGTAAAGATTTTGATGTATTTCTCTGCATCAGCATCGCTGGTATTTAACCAGTACTGGTAGAATTTATAAGGCGAGGTTCTATTGGCATCCAACCAGATATTTCCTCCTTCGGTTTTACCAAATTTTGTACCGTCGGCCTTTGTAATTAATGGGCAGGTAAGTGCATATCCTTTTCCATCCCCTATTCTACGAATCATTTCAGTCCCGGTAGTAATATTTCCCCACTGGTCACTACCTCCCATTTGCAAGGTACACTGGTGTTCTCTAAATAAATGAAGAAAATCGTATCCCTGCACTAACTGGTAGGTAAATTCAGTAAAAGACATCCCTTCAGAAGCGTCTGAAGATAAACGTTTTTTAACCGAATCTTTGGCCATCATATAATTTACGGTGATATGCTTACCTACATCGCGAATAAAATCAAGAAAAGAAAACTCCTTCATCCAGTCGTAGTTATTTACTAATACTGCAGTATTTTCTTCAGCTCCTTCAAAATCCAAAAACCTTGAAAGTTGCTCTTTAATCGAATTTTGATTATGCCTTAGAGTCCCTTCATCTAAGAGATTACGTTCCGCAGATTTCCCCGAAGGATCCCCAATCATTCCCGTTGCACCACCAACCAGGGCATAAGGTTTATGTCCTGCTAACTGGAAATGCCGAAGCATCATTACTCCCACCAGGTGGCCAATATGTAAAGAGTCTGCTGTTGGGTCGATACCAACGTAGGCAGCACGCATTTGCTCGTTTAGATGTTCTTCTGTGCCCGGCATCACATCGTGAATCATTCCGCGCCAGGTAAGCTCTTCAACAAAATTTTTGTTCATAATTAACAATTTGTTCTTAAAACAGCTGTAAAGATACCATTTACTCTTATTTTTCCTAAGTGCTTTAGCTATATTTACCACATGATTTTAGTTACAGGCGGTACCGGTTTAGTAGGCGCTCATTTGCTTTTAAAACTGGCAGAAGAAAAACATCAGATTAGAGCGATTTATCGCCCCAAAAGTGATCTTTATAAGACACTTGAGGTCTTTTTATATTATCATCACAAAGAGGAAGCTGAACGCCTTTTCAAAAAAATTGAATGGGTTGTTGCAGACCTTACTGATATTCCTCGGTTAACGATAGCATTTAAAGGCGTTACCAAGGTTTACCATTGTGCTGCTTTAGTTTCCTTTAAGCCTAAAGATGAAAAAGCACTTCGAAAAATCAATATTGAAGGCACCGCAAATATCGTGAACCTGTGTATTGCTACAAAAATTGATAAACTATGCTATGTAAGCAGCATTGCAAGTTTAGGCAAACCTATTAAATCTGATTCTACCACAGAAAATACTCAATGGAATCCCGAAGCAAATAATAGCGATTACGCCATCTCTAAATATGGTGCTGAGATTGAAGTTTGGCGCGCTTCCCAGGAAGGTGTAAAAGTAATTATTGTAAACCCGGGAGTAATTATTGGCCCGGGATTTTGGCAAAAAGGAAGCGGACAATTATTTACACGAATCCAAAACGGATTAAATTATCACTTTCCGAAAATCACTGGTTTTGTGGGCGTAAAAGACGTAGTAACTGCCATGTTAAAATTAATGTCTTCTGAAATTTATAACGAAAGATATATCCTGGTTGCTGAAAATCTTAGTTTTAAAAAAGTTCTGGAATTTACCGCTTTAAGCATTAATAGGCCGAAACCGGAAAAACCACTTAAAAAGTGGATGATTTCTATAGGCTGGTTTGTACAAAAAACAGCGTCATTGTTTGGCTATAATCGCAATATCACCAAAAGTGATATTTCAGGAATTTTCCAAAAATCGACCTTCGATAACACGAAAATTAAAAAAGAGATAAATTTCAAATTCACCCCAATGCACAATGTAATCGCAGAAACAGGAAAGTATTTTCTTAAAGATCAGGAGAAAAAAGAGACGATTAAAAATTAATTCGCTTCTCTTGATAAAGGTCCTTGATTGTTCTGTAAACTATCTAATCTATTATTAGTTCGGTCGGCTTCTGTTAAAACAGTATCGACCTTAGTAGTATCTACTTCAACCGAATCGATTTCCTTTTTAAATTCAGGACGATTTTTCTCTCTTCTTACTTTATTGATAGAATCCTGTACTCGTTTTTCTTCTTCTACCAATTCATCAAAATGGGTCTTTAAAGACTGTAGCGAGTCTTTTACTTTATCAAAAATCCGCTCGTAGTCATCATATTTTTCAGTGTAATACGCATTGCTTTTTTCAAACTGTACGCTATCTATCCCAAATTTATCGTAAATGTACTGATCTGGTTTTATCCCGGTTTGCTCCAGTAAAATCTTATTATAATTTCTGGCAGCATTTACTAAAGACATTTCGGTTAATATATCGACCATCTTATCTTCTGAAATAAGATTTTTAGGCTTATCCATATAGTTAACATCCTGGCAGGAAAACCCTATAAAAAGGAGAAAAACAACAGCGTATTTAATCAATCTCATTATCTATCAAATTCCAGTTGCTGTGCTACTTTAGCAAAAGGCTGATGCTTAAAGTTTTTATATACCAAACGACCATTTACAAAGGTGTGGGTAACCCTGGATTTAAAAGTTACCCCTTCAAAAGGAGACCACCCGCATTTGTATAAAATATTATCAGATTTTACTTGCCAGGGTGCATTTAGATCTACGAGTACCAGATCTGCTTTATAGCCTACACGAATATAACCACGATCCTTTATATCAAATAAAATTGCAGGATTATGACACATTTTTTCTACAATTTTCTCTAAAGAAATTTTCTCTTTGTGATAAAATTGCAACATCGCAGGTAAAGCATGCTGTACTAAAGGGCCACCACTTGGAGCCTTAGTATAAGGGTTTTGTTTTTCCTGCTTGGTATGTGGCGCGTGATCTGTAGCCACAACATCCAGAATATCATCGTTTAACGCTTTCATTAAAGCTTCCTGATCTTTTTCAGATTTCACCGCGGGGTTCCACTTTATAAAAGTCCCTTTTTGTTTATAATCATGATCGTTAAACCATAAGTGGTGTATGCAAACTTCTGCGGTAATTTTCTTATCTTTTAGTGGCTTTTTATTACTAAAAAGTTCTAATTCTTTGGCAGTTGAAACATGGAAAACGTGTAATCTCGCTCCTGTTTTCTTTGCTAATTTTACGGCATTTGAGGAAGATTTATAACACGCTTCTTCACTTCTTATCTTTGGATGGAGTTCGATAGGAATGTCATCTCCATAACGTTCAACACATTCTTTTAAATTATTTTGAATAGTTGTTTCATCTTCACAGTGAACTGCAATCAACAAAGGAGATTTAGAAAATATTTCCTCTAAAACCTTTTGATCATCTACCAGCATATTCCCCGTAGAAGAACCTAAAAACAACTTTAATGCAGCTGTCTTTTTAGGGTCTACTTTTAAAATTTCTTCAAGGTTATCGTTAGTTCCGCCAAACATAAAAGAATAGTTAGCATAGGATTTTTCTGCAGCCAACTGAAACTTTTTTTCCAACTCCTCTATTGTCGTAGTTTGTGGTAGTGTATTTGGCATCTCAATAAAAGAAGTAATCCCACCGGCAACAGCTGCCCTGCTCCCCATTTCGATATCTTCTTTATGAGTCAAACCGGGTTCTCTAAAATGCACCTGATCGTCGATAATCCCAGGTAAAAGATGTGTTCCTTCAGCATCAAAAATCTGAACGTCTGGAGATTTTGCACTTATCGACTCGGATATCTCTTTAATAATTCCATCTTCTATAAAAACATCACCTTCAGTAATCTTTCCTTCATTTACTATTTTGGCGTTTTTAATCAGGACTTTTTTCATCACTACTTTATTCTGTTAAACAGACTTTTTACTTTCATTTTTATTACTCCAAAAACAGCTTCGTAAATTATCGAGCCGCTCATTTTGGAGGTTCCCCTGGTTCTGTCGGTAAAAATAACGGGGACTTCGGTTATTTTAAACCCTAAAAGATGCGCTTTAAACTTCATCTCTATCTGAAACGCATATCCAACAAACTGTATCTTATCCAGTTTTATACGTTCTAAAACTTCTCTTTTATAACAAACATAACCTGCCGTAGTATCATGAATATCCATACCTGTAATAGCTTGCACATATTTAGAGGCTAACCAAGACATTAATACACGATTCATAGGCCAGTTAATCACATTTACTCCGGTAACATATCGCGAACCTATAGCCAAATCTGCACCTTCGCGTCTACAAGCGTTGTATAATCTTGAAAGATCATTGGGATTATGGGAAAAATCAGCATCCATTTCGAAAATATAATCGTACTCTCGTTTTAACGCCCACTTAAAGCCATGTATATATGCAGTTCCTAAACCTGTTTTTTCCTTACGTTCTTCAAGAAAAAGTTGTTCAGGAAACTCAGCCTGCAAGGTTCTTACCCTCGTAGCAGTGCCATCTGGCGAATTATCATCTACCACCAAAATATGAAAATTACGCCGTTGTGAAAAAATATTTCTTATCAGCCGCTCTATATTTTCTATTTCATTAAAAGTGGGTATAATAATTAGCCCATGAACCATTCCCGAAAATTTTGCACAAATGTAGGAATTTTAAACAATGCTTTCTTTTGTTTTTAAGCTTAGTTTTTATCACATTCCTTTAAATTTGCAAAAAAATAATTGTGCAGGCAATAGAACATTATACCGAACCTTTAGACTGGATCACAATCATATTCCTAATCTGTTTTATATTAATTGTACTGGTTAGAAATTTATACCCTAATCGCTTTACCGAATTTCTTTCTATCCTAAGCTCTAACAAATTTATGCTGTTTAAAGGAAAAGAGAACAATGCTTTTCATGGATTTAACATAATCCTCTTTACTGTAAACGCACTTTCTGTATCGGTTTTATTGTTCTGGTTTTATAAATATTACACCAACCCAAGCCCCACCAACTATGTTTTTATTTATATCAGGATTTTTACCGCCTATGTCTGTTTTATCCTCTTAAAATTTGGGGTCGAAAAAATAATCTCTAATATCTTTAATATGGATAAAATAGTAGATATCTATTTATTTCAGAAATTAAGCTATCGCAATTATATCGCCATACTGGTATTCCCTTTCACACTTTTATTGATATATACCTTTACTATTAGCGATTTATGGGTATATGGGATTGTAAGTTTTATCCTTTTCGCCAATTTAACAGGGATATTTAACATCTTTAGACAATATCAAAAGTTAATTAGCGCTAACTGGTTTTATTTTATTTTGTACCTTTGCGCTCTTGAAATTGCACCGTACTTTATTTTATATAAGCTTATTACAGTGTATTAAACGATCAGATAAAGAATATTGATATATGAAAGTGAAAACAATTTTGGTTTCTCAACCTGAACCTAAAGTAGAAAACTCTCCATATTTCGAATTGGAGGAAAAGCAAAAGGTTAAAGTTGATTTCATCCCTTTTATTCATGTAGAAGGCGTTTCTTCAAAAGAAGTTAGACAACAAAAAGTAGATCTTTCAAAACATACCGCTATAATCCTGACCAGCAGAAACGCAGTAGATCACTTTTTTCGGGTAGCTGAAGAAATGCGTTTTAAAGTACCTGATTCCCTAAAGTATTTTTGCCTTAGTGAAGCAGTGGCTTATTATCTGCAAAAATACGTAGTCTACAGAAAACGAAAAATCTACGTAGGTAAACGTACCTTTGCAGAACTTTCTCCGCTTATCAAAAAGTATAAGAATGAGAAATTTTTATTACCATCTTCAGACATGTTAAAACCTGTAATTCCTAAAACCCTAGATAAACTTGGCGTACAATGGAAACAGGCCGTATTTTACAAAACTGTAGTAAGTGATTTGTCGCATCTTAGTGATGTAACTTATGATATTTTGGTGTTTTTTAGCCCAAGTGGCATTAAATCTTTATTTGAAAACTTTCCAGATTTCAAACAAAACGATACAAGAATTGCTGTTTTTGGAAATACGACAATTAAAGCTGCAAAAGAACACGGGCTAACCGTGAATATTAAAGCGCCAACTTCAGAAACACCATCAATGACAATGGCTCTTAATAAATATATTGCTGAAGCTAATAAGAAATAAAAATTACCTTCTATTAAAATTCGAAAACCGGTGCTTTGCTTATTAAACACCGGTTTTCTTCATTTAAACAACATTAACAAATAATTATACTAGGAGGCATTATACTCTAAAGAGAGCGGTCCACCCTCCAGTATTTCCTGACTAGCATAGTCCTTAAACTGAGAGAAATTTCTTCTAAAAGTGTTAGCTAGTTCTTTAGCTTTTACATCGTAAGCTTCTTTATCCTTCCAGGTGCTTTTAGGATTTAAAACTTCAGTAGGTACATTTGGACATACTGTTGGCATTTTAATTCCGAAAATTTCATGGCTTTCATAGCTTACCTTATTCAGGTTTCCAGATAACGTGGCATTGATCATTGCCCGGGTATACTTCAGTTTCATTCGCTGCCCTGTCCCATATGGACCACCGGTCCATCCGGTATTTACCAACCATACATTTACATTGGCTTCCTTCATTTTTCGGCTTAACATTTCAGCATAAAGCGTTGGGTGCAATGGCATAAATGGCGCACCAAAACAGGCTGAAAAACTGGGTTGTGGCTCTTTAATACCTTCTTCGGTACCTGCCACCTTTGCCGTATAACCACTAATAAAATGATAAGCTGCCTGGGCGGGATTTAATTTACTTATGGGAGGTAAGACACCAAAGGCATCTGCCGTTAAAAAGAAAATATTTTTAGGATTTCCCGCTACCGAGGGCTTTTGAATATATGGAATGTGATTTATAGGGTAACTTACCCTGGTATTTTGGGTAATACTCGAATCATCATAATCTACCTCTCCGTTTTTAAAGACGATATTCTCTAAAATTGCACCTGGTTTTATAGCATTAAAAATATCAGGCTCATTTTCTTTAGATAAATTAATCACTTTTGCATAGCAGCCACCTTCAAAGTTAAAAATCTTATTATCGGCAGTCCATCCGTGCTCGTCATCCCCAATTAACTTTCGGTTAGGATCTGCCGAGAGTGTTGTTTTACCAGTGCCCGATAAACCAAAAAATATTGCAGTATCCCCATTCTCCCCTACGTTTGCAGAGCAATGCATAGGTAAGGTATCCTGATAAATAGGTAATATTAAATTTAAGGCTGAAAAAATTCCTTTCTTAATTTCACCGGTATAGCCGGTGCCACCAATTAAAGCAATTTTTTTACTAAAATTCAAAACAGCAAAATTTTCCTGCCGGGTACCATCCTTTTCAGGATCAGCTTTAAAACCGGGAGCATTAACAACCAACCAGTCTTCTTTAAAACCTGGCAATTCTTCTTCTGTTGGTCGTAAAAACATATTATAGACAAACATGTTAGACCATGGATATTCATTAATAACCCTGATATTTAATTTATAATCCTGATGTGCGCAAGCATATACATCTCGAACATATAGCTCTTTATCAGAAAGATAATCTGCAACTTTATCGTACAGTTTATCAAATTTTGAGGAATCAAAGGGAATATTAATAGCTCCCCACCAAACTCGATCTTTAGTGACCTCATCTTTTACAATAAAACGATCCTGTGGAGATCTACCTGTAAACTTACCAGTGTTAATGGCAAGCACCCCTTCTCTGGTTTCCCTTCCCAAATTATGCTTGAGTGTTTCCTCTTGAAGCTCATCAGGATACATTTGGTAATTTATAATAGCATTTTTAATGTTATAACGATTTAACGAAATCGTTTTCGTAATTATGTTGTTTAAATCCATAATTAATGTGTTTGTGTGGTTTTATTATAGCAAATTTAAAAATCTTAAATAAAAGAACTAGCGATAAACTCTTTTATTATTCATAATTTAACCTAAGCGATTTAAATATAAGAAGTGTCCAACCTACAATTAAAAGCGCTCCTCCAAGTGGGGTGACCAAAGCAATGCTACTAAAATCCAAGCCGGCCAACTCATCTAAGCTAAGTAGATAAATGGAACCGCTAAAAAAAATACTACCTATGGTAAAAAACCAAAAAAGAAGGTTGTTTTGGAGCTTCGTAAAATTAGCCAAACCAATTAATAAAAGTGCATGGTAAATTTGGTAGCGTACACCGGTTTCAAAAGAGGTTAAGGTGTCTGCATCTAAGACATTCTTTAATCCATGAGCTCCAAAAGCTCCAAGAATTACCCCAAAAAGACCAAATATTCCTCCTGCTACCAAAAATTTACGCGTCATACTACAAGTTTTTATACCTTAGTTAGCCTTACACAAAA
>MDTG01313948.1_pt1 | contig 19388 bp, 9 predicted proteins | sample 811421 | NCBI WGS metagenome assembly MDTG01 (sample SAMN05326645, study PRJNA326480) | marine metagenome | isolation source: seawater | place: Pacific Ocean: South East | collected 2011
CTGCAGAACATCCCCGTGCGCTCCGAGGAAGGCCGACGCATCCGCGAGGCGTTCGTCGCCGAGCCGGGCAATCGCCTTGTCAGTCTCGATTATAGCCAGATCGAGCTGCGCATCCTTGCCCATGTGGCACAGATTGACAGCCTGAAACAGGCGTTCCGCGATGGCCAGGACATCCACGCCATGACAGCAAGCGAGATGTTCAACGTGCCGATGGACGAGATGACACCGGAGGTGCGCCGTCAGGCCAAGGCGATCAATTTTGGGGTGATCTACGGGATTTCCGGCTTTGGCCTCGCGCGCAACCTGCGCATCCCGAGGTCTGAGGCGCAGGGCTTCATTGATCGGTATTTCGAACGCTTCCCAGGCATCAAGGATTACATGGACGCGACCGTTTCATTCGCCAAGGAACACGGCCACGTTCGGACCCTGTTTGGCCGCAAGATCCATACCCCCGAGATCTCGGCCAAGGGCCCACGCGCAGGCTTTGCCCGCCGCGCCGCGATCAACGCACCGATTCAGGGCACCGCTGCCGACATCATCCGCCGCGCCATGATCCGCATGCCCGACGCGATCGAGGGCCTGCCCTGCAAGATGTTGCTACAGGTGCATGACGAACTGATCTTCGAGGTGGCCGAGGACAGCATAGACCGCGTGATCGAGGTGGCCCGCCAGGTCATGCAGGGCGCCCCAGACCCGGCGGTGCATCTTGACGTGCCGTTGGTGGTTGACGCCGGACAGGGGGCGAACTGGGCCGAGGCGCATTGATCGCATAGACCGCCGCGCGAACCGCTTCATGATACCTTTGGCTGCGACAAAAATAAACACACCCATGGGTTGTGAAGTGCCGCATCGGGCAATCTGACCCAAGTGCAACTTTGCCACGCTGAAGGCCAGATTTCGGGCGAGCAGATGAGTTTTGCCTTGCGTTACAGCGTAAGATTTCGCAGCATTTTCCAGATTATGCGCAGTAAAATTTCTCTAGGAGACACTGATGACTGTCACTCGTGCCCCCGCTCGTCATTTCAACTCTTTTCCGGTGCAATGGGTGGCGTTACGTCCGGTCTTGCGTCTCGCCTTGTTCAGCAGCACCGCGCTTGTTGCGGCCCTCGCCATTGGCACGCCGCGCGCGCACGCCGCGACATTTACGGTGGCAAACGAGGCTGACCTAGCCAACGCCATCACCACAGCCAACGGCAATGCCGAGGCAGACACTATCAACGTGACCGGGAACATCACCCTCACGGGCTCATTGCCGGTGCTCGACGATGCCGACGGCGTGACCATCGACCTTGGCGGCAACACCGTCTCGGGCGGGGGTGCCAATCGGATCTTCTTCGTAAACTCCGGCACCGCAACGATCCAGAACGGCATGCTGGCTGATGGTTTCGCTCAGGGTGGTGCTGGTGGACTGGCTGACGATTTGGACAACGGCGCTGGTGGTGGTGGCATGGGGGCAGGTGGTGCCCTTTTTGTGCGCGGGGACACAGCTCCTACAGTCGCCGTCAATGGTGTTTCATTCTCGAACAACGCGGCACAAGGTGGTGATGGTGGCAGCATCGGAACCGCAGATGTCGGCAGCGGCGGGGGCGGCGGCCTCGGAGGTGACGGGGGAAGTTCGATAGGTGCTACGGCAGATTGGGGCGGCGGCGGCGGCGGCGGTGCGTTTGCAGACGGTGCTGATACAAGCACTGATAACGGTGGCGCGGGCGGTGGCCCGAACGGTGGTTCAGGTGGAATTGTCGGCGGCGCTGGCCCGACAGCGGGCGGCGATCTATCGGGTGGCGGTGGCGGAGCTGATTTGCAGGCGGGTGCTGCAGGCGGCTACGGCGGTGGTGGCGGCGGCGGCGGTGACGTCAGCAATGGCGGTGCGGGTGGATTTGGCGGCGGCGGTGGAGGTGACGCAGGTGCTGGCGGCTTCGGCGGCGGCGGTGGAGGTGACAACGGTACTGGAGGTTTCGGAGGCGGCAATGGTGGCAGCGGTCTCGGGGGCGGCGGCGGTGCTGGCTTTGGTGGCGCGGTTTTCGTTCAGGATGGTGCATCCGTTACAATCTCCGGAAGTAGCACTGCCTCGGGAGGCTCTGTCACGGCGGGCGCGGGTAACTCAGGTGGACAGAATGGGTCTGCCGCTGGCTCGGGTCTTTTCCTTCAGAATTCTGGCGTTACCCTTGCCCCCGGCGCGGGCGAGACGCTGACCATCGCCGACGGCATCGCCGACGATACCGGCAATGGCGGCAATGCGGGCAGCCTGACCATCGACGGCGCGGGTCGGGTGGAGCTGACCGGCAACAACACCTTCTCGGGCGGTGTGACGGTCGCGGGCGGCACGTTCCGCCTTGGTAGCGATACGGCAGCCGGGACCGGGACCATTACAACGACGGGCTCCACGCTCAGCTATTCCGATGGTGTGAACGTCGTGAACTCAATCAACCTAAACAGCAATATCACGCAGCTTGAGGTCAGTGGCGGTGAGCGCGCCGAGCAATCGGGCGTGATCTCTGAAACTGGCGGCGCGCGCTCGCTGGAGAAAATTGGGGACGGCACCTTGATTTTGTCGGGCACCAATACCTACACGGGAGCGACCACCGTAAGCGCAGGTACGCTTGGCTTTACGGGTGCGATCACGAATCAGGCTGGTAGCACGCTTGAGGTGGGCGATGGCGCTACTTTTGAGGCTGATTCGATCACCAACGACGACGGCGGTACGATCAATGTCGGCTTCGGCTCCACCCTTTCCGGCACGGGCAACACGATCAACAACTCGGGTGTGATGAATGTCGCCGATACCGGCACTGTTCAGGACGCGGGCGCGATCAACAACCTTGACACCGGTGTCTACAACTTCAATGGCAATGGCACGATGACCGTCGATACCGACGGTGTCGGCGGCGAGGCGATAAGCAATGCCGGTGACATGAATTTCAATGGCGGTGCCGGGACCACGGTGAACATCAATAGCGGTTCGGGTACCGCCAACCTGACCAACAGCGGCACCTTCGACGTAGCAGTAGACAGCACCGTGTCGAGTGCAGACACCCTCAACATCGATAACACCACCGGCGCGATCACGGTCAGCGCCGGGGGCACGCTAAATGTCAACGACCTCGATACCTCCGGCGCGACCGGGTCCATCGACAACGATGGCACCGTCGCGCTCGGGGCCGGTCAGGTGCTTGAGAATGCCGGAACGCTGAGCCTGTCAGGGACCATTACGGGCGATGTCACCAATACCAATGATTTCACCGTTGATGGGGCCACGGCGAATGTCTCCGGCACGCTGACCAATCTGCCCACCGGCACCGCGACCATCGGCTCTGATTTCGCAGCAGGGGATATTGCCAATAGCGGCGACTTTGACTTGAACAGCGGGACGACCACGGTCACGGGTGGTACCACGAACAATGGTGGGACATTTGACATTGCCGATGGTGCGACGATTGACACCACCGGCGTGTTCTCGACTCGCAACGCGGGCGCGCTTACGACCATCGACGGCACGGTACAGGGCAATGCCAATGCGCTCGACAGCGGCGGCATCGATCTCAACAGCACCGGCAGCATCACCGGTGACCTGCTGGTCGATGATGCCAGTGCCGATCTCGCGGGGAACGTGGATGGCAACCTGATCAACCGGAATGGTGGCGATGTCGATGTCACCGGCAGCATGATACTTGGCGGCAACCTGACCAACCAGGCGGTTCTTGATGTCACCGGGCTTGGCACGGTGATGACCGTGACCGGCACCGGCAGCAACAGCCTCGGCGGGGCACTGACCATCGCCGACGGCTCGGAGCTCTCGCTCGGGACGTTGGTGAACACCGGGGGCGGCTCGGTTGCTACGGTGAACGGCACCCTGACCGGGGATACGACCAATCTGGACGGCGGTCAGTTGATCGTGAATACCGGCGGTACGGTGACCGGCGCGGTGCGCAACAGTGCCGATTTCGAACTTGCGGGTGGTGCGGCGGGCAGTCTCGTCAACCTGGATGGCACGTCTGACATCACCGCCAGTGGCACGGTAGACGGCACTACAAGGGTGGATGCGGGCATTGTGACGAACACAGATGGCACGCTGACCGGCCTCAGTACGGTCAATGGCGGCACGCTGACGAACGCGGCGACGATGGGCGATGCGCAGGTCAACGGCGGAACGCTGGACACATCCGTCGCGGCGGGCAACATCACGAATGACGGCGGTGACGTGGATATCACTGGCGGTACGGTGGCGAGCCTGACGAACACCAGCGGCACATCGGATGTGACCGGCGGCGGCGAGGTGACCGGGACAACCACCGTTGAAAGTGGCACGATGACCAACGCGGCGACCATCGGTGATGCACTGGTCAATGGCGGTACGCTCGCGACATCCGGCGTAGCGGCCAATATCACCAATGCAGGGGGCAATGTAAACGTAACGGGCGGTACAGTTGCAACCCTTAGCAACACCAGCGGTTCGTCGAATATAACCGACGGTTCGATCACTGGCGTGCTCTCGACGTCGGGTGGCAATAGTATTCTGGGCGTGCCGGCGACGGCGGGCCAAGTACAGGTTGACGGCACCGGGGCGAGCCGGATCCTGGGAACGGTCAACGGCACCAGCGACGTTACGGGTGGCGGCTTGCTCGTGTCGCAGGGCGGTACCTTCAATGGGAACGTAAGCACCACTAACCTCTCGGGCGGCGGCAATCTCCAAGTTTCCGGCTCGACCAATGTGACTGGCGACGTAGCCAATGATGGCAGCACTATCGTACTTGACGGTGGCGCGAACAGCCTGACGCTTGTCGGAAGCGGTGTCTTCACAAATACCGGTACCACGGTCATCCGCGACAATGCCACGCTGAGCGCAGTAACGGTCAACAACAACGGTGGCCAGATCTCGGTGGGGTCCGGGGCGTCGCTGGTCGGTACCGGTAACACGCTGAACAACAACGCCGCGATTGTGGTCAACGATGGCGGCACGGTGGTGGATGCCGGGGCGATCAACAACAATGCTACAGGCTCTTTCGATTTTATCGGTAGCGGCGTGTTCAATGCCGACAGCGACAACGACGGTGACACGGTCGAGAACGCAGGCACGATCTTTTCTCGCAACGGCGGCGGGCACACGATCACCCTGGGCGACGGCGTCGCGGATGTGTTCAACAACCTCGGCGCCGGCATCGTGACCATCGGCGGTTCGGATACCTTCTCCGGCACGGCCACCACGTTCAACAATGCGGGTGCGCTCAATTTCGGACCCGGCTCAACGATGAGCATCGCGCAACTCAACAATACGGCGGGCACCTTGGCCATCAATGGGGCGGCCACGCTTAACGTTTCCGGCGGGCTGGACAGTGACGGAACGCTGTCTTTCCAGGACGGGGCGACCAATGACATGCTAACGGTCAACGGCAATGCTGATCTCTCGGGGACGCTCCGGTTCGACGCCGATCTCTCGGGTGTGACGGATACGGCAGATTTCCTGGATGTTAATGGTACGGTGTCCTCTAGCGCGCCGCTGACGCTCGCATTCAACAACACGGGGGCATCTATCGGTTCGATCACCGCGATTGACCTGCTCGAATACGATGCCGGGTCAATCGGGGGGTTCACCACTCAGGGCCTTCCCACCTCCGGCGCGTTCGTCTACGCGGTCAACAACAACGCGGCCACCAACACTTATCAACTCGTGAGCGCCGCGAACCCGGGGATCAACGTCAGTTCAACTGTCGGCCTGACGCAATCACTGATCGGAGGGGTGATCAACCGACCCTCCAGCCCGTTCGTCGCGGGCCTTGCCGTGGGCGAGGGGCAGAATCCATGCGGGCACGGCATCTGGGGCCGGGTTGTCGGCGGCACGGCGGATGTCACCGGAACCATCGAGACGAATATCGGAAGCTTTGGGACCGATGTGTCAGCGGATTACTACGGTTTTCAGGTGGGCGGCGATTTCGCATGCTTTGACGGTCACTATAACGGCTGGGACCTCAGCTTTGGCGGTATCGCCGGAATCAACCACGGCGACACGTCGCAGCCGGTCTTCGAGTTCGATCCAGCGACCCTTCTGCTGGATACCAGCCGGATCGACAGCTTCGTCAAAACCGACTTCCGTCAGATCTACAGTGGCATCTATGTCGGTGCGGCGCGCGATCGCTTTTTCGCGGACGTTCAGTTCCGTGCCGAGAACACCGAGTTCGACATCTCGAACCCGGTTGTGGTCGCCGGTGGCGGACTGGGTTTGCCGGATCAGAAGTTCGAGTCCGAAGCCTACACGCTGAGTGGTTCCTTGAGCTATGCGGTCCCGATCAACGAGGAACAGCGCCTCACCTTCATTCCCACTGCAGGTTTTTCCTACACCTGGACCGAAACCGAAGAGGTGGTCTTCGACAACGGTACGCCCACAACTTCGGATGACTCGGTGCTGAAACTCAAGGACTCGACGACCGAGATCGGCTTCATCGGCGCAACCCTGGCCAAGACCCAGATTCAGGCCGACGGCCGCGGGGCGTTCAACTATTTCGTGACGGGCACCGTCTATCACGATTTCGCCCCGGACATTGAATCTACCTTGACTGCAGCCGCAGGTGGCAGCTCCACGAGCACCTCCTCCAATCTCGGCACCTACGGTGAATTGAGCGTCGGCGTGAACTTCTCGCGCCTGCTCGACAGCAGTGGGTCGGTGCCCGGACGCCAGTTCAACGCGAGCGTGCGTCTCGACGGGCGCTCGGGTGACGACATCGACAGCTGGGGGTTGACCGCACAGGCGCGCCTCCAGTTCTGAGCCATGATCGAGGGGCGCGCTTGACCGCGCCCCTTTTCCGTTTCAGAATTGTGCTCAACGCGCTACGGCTGTCCGTAATGGATGATGCCGCGCAATTATTTCGAGAGTTGTTCAGATCAGATGTCATGGTTCAGCAAAGTCGCTTGGAAAGAAGGGCTGTTCCTGCAGCCGCAACATCTGCAACAATCTGACCGCTATCTCGAAAAACTGATCCAGTCGCGCACCAGCATCATCACCCCGTATCCTTGGGGTGTGGCAGAGCTTGTCTTTGATCGCGATCTTGCCCAGCAGGGGCGGCTCGGGCTGCGCTCGGTTGCCGGGATCATGCCTGACGGTCTGCCCTTCGATGCCCCGGGCACCGTGCCACTGCCGACCCCGATCCCGGTAGAAGAGGATGCCGCGGACCTCATGATCTGGCTGACGCTCCCCGATGTTGCGGTGAATGGTCAGGACATCTCGATGAGCGGTTCGGATGCCGCCACGCGTTACACTCTTGATGCCGAGCAGATCGCCGACAACGCCTCTGCCGGACGTAGTGAACAGACCATAGAAGTCGCCCATCCACGGCTCGAGCTTGCCTTGCGGAAATCACCTAAGCCCGGCTACCAGAATATTCCGCTCGGTCGCATTTCGGAGGTACGGGACGGCGTTGTCAGCATAGATCAGACGGTGCCGCCAGCCGGGCTCGTTCTCGCGGTACACCCGGCCTATGAGGGCTATCTCTCGCGAGTGATCGGTTGGATCGAGGCCAAGCTTGACCGTCTGTCGCGATATGCATCCGATCCCTATTCCGGCGGTGGCATGCAGGCCAGCGACTATTTGATGCTGATGGTCCTCAATCGCGAATTACCCGTCCTGCGCCACCTGATGGCACAGGGTGCCGTCCATCCAGAGCGCCTGTTCGAGAAACTGATCGGCCTAGCCGGGGAACTGTCCACATTTGATCAGGGCGAGCGTCATGTGGCTGATTACAAACCCTACGACCACGGCGACGCCAAGGGCTGTTTCACCCCCGTGGTGCAGGATATCCAGCGGCTTTTGATGCGCGATGTCGGACGCGCGGTGCATCTGCCACTCAAAGAGGTCAGCGCCAACAGCTACGCTGCGCTGGTCAATGACCGCAATCTCTTCAGCCAGGCAACGTTCGTCATTGAGGTCAGCTCCGGCCTGCCGCTGACGCAGGTCCAACAGCAGTTTCCGCAACTGTGCAAGGTCGGCCCGAGCACGCGGATGAAAGAGATCATCAACAACAACCTGCCCGGAGTGGGTCTCGTGCACCTGCCCAACCCACCCCGGCAAATCCGCGTCGTCGCCTCGAATGTCTATTTCATGCTCGACAAGTCCACCGGCTTCTGGAGCGAATTCTCAACCGCCCCGGCGATTGGCATGCATTTCGCCGGTAACTGGCCCGACCTGAAGCTGGAGCTTTGGGCGATACCGGAGACTCTGTGATGGCCGGTGACGACGACGACAAAACGGTCTTCGGGCAGAAACTGCCACCGCCCTCATCGCCCCGGCCTGCCTCGGGCGGCGGTTCCGGTCAGACTGCGGGAAAGACCGTTTTTGGTGCGCCCTTGCCGCCGCAGGGAGGACCGCGTATCGCGCCGGGCCAATTCCCCCCCGCCCCCCCGCAGCAACCCTCTCCGCCACCACAGCCCACGGGCTGGACTCCACAGCACAATCCCGGAAAGGACGACACCTGGCTCGGCGGGGCGCTAGCGCCACAGAACCCGCCCCACCAGCCACCGCCCCCCTCCCACACGCCGGGACAGTCCTATCAGCCACCTCCCGCGCAGCATCACCCCCAGCAGTATCGGCCTCAGAACCTTGGTCAGGCTGGAACGGGGCCTGGCATGTTTCCCGATATTCCCAGCAATCAGGCCGCGCCGACCCCGCAGGTGCAACCGCGCATCGCGCTTCATGACGCTCTCCGGGGAACCGGGCTCGGAAAGGGGGGGCCGTCCAATCCGCTACTTGCCGCTGCAGCCAACCTGCTGATCCTTCTGGGGCGTCTGCGCACCGGGCTGGTGGAGTTGCAAAGCGGTCCCCTTATTGATCACGTCACCCGTGAGATCGACGAATTCGAGCGCGCCGCACTTCAGTCTGGGGTCAGTCCTCAGGATGCCAGTGACGCCAAATACAGCCTCTCGGCCACGGCGGACGATATTGTCCAGAACTTGCCTGGCGCGGACAAGGGAACCTGGCTGCAATACTCCATGGTCGCGCGCTTCTTTGGTGAACGTTCATCCGGTGTGGGGTTTTTCCAGAAACTCGATGAGGCGATGCGCGCCCCCGCGCAACGTTTCTACCTTCTGGAGTTGATGCTGGTTTGCCTCTCGCTCGGCTTCGAGGGGCAGTATCGCACCGCCCCCAACGGATCGGTCGATCTGGCACGCATCCGCAACGCCCTTTATGAAACACTGCGCCGCGTTCAGGGGCGACCCGATGATGACATATCGGTGAAATGGACCGCCGTGCCGATGGGTGGCGGGCGACGGTATGGCGGCACTCCGGTCTGGGTTGTGGGCGCGGTTGCAGCGATGATGGTTGTGGCGCTCTTCGCCACGCTCAGCACCCTTCTCACGCGACAGAGCGCCGAGGTGCGCGAAAGCATCCTAGCGCTGCATCCTGTCAGCCCCAACATCGTGATCGAGCGCACTGAACCAGTGACCACGCCCTATCTCGCTCCGGAATCGAGCCAGCTTGAGCGCATCCGCGAGGGTCTGGCAAACGAGATCGCCTCTGGCGCAGTCGAGGTGGATCGCAACAATGCATTCATCTTCGTGCGCGTCGGTGACTATCTGCGGTTCGGTTCCGGCTCTGCCGAGCTTGAAAGCGAATTCGCGACACTTGCCTCCTCCATCGCCCGGACGCTGGAAAACGAACAGGGGGCGATCCGGGTCGTCGGCCATACCGATAGTGTACCGGTCTCGGGGCGCGGGCGCTACAAATCGAACGAAGAGCTTTCGGTCGCGCGCGCGCGGACAGTGGCCGATCACCTTGGGCAATACCTTCAGAGCCCTGACCGCCTTGCTGTTGAGGGCAAGGGAGCGGTCGAGCCGATTGCCAACAACGGAACGCGCGAAGGCCGCGCACTCAATCGTCGCGTCGAGATCATGATCCCGCGAGAGGACACGCTATGAGGCTTTTCGGTGTGATCCCCGTGCCACCTATCGGGCGTATCCTGAAATCCCGTTGGCTCCGGGTGCCGCTGATCGTGCTTGGCGTGCTGTGCATCTTTGCAGCGATCTGGTTCGGCTTCCCGATGACAGGCTGGGGCCCGCTCATCAGTCCCTGGACGCGCGGCGGCGTGATTGGCGCAATCCTCTTCGTGATCGGATTGGTCTACTTCCTGCGATGGCGCAAGCGGCGCAAGGCGGCGCAGGCGCTTGAGGAAAACCTCATCCCCGAACCGGTCGGCGACGGAAAGGTTCTGGCGGAACGCATGGAAGAGGCCCTCACCAAGCTCAAGAAGGCGGGGGGCAAGACCTATCTTTATGATCTGCCGTGGTACATCATCATCGGTCCGCCGGGTGCGGGCAAGACGACGGCGCTGCGTAATTCCGGGCTGGAATTCCCCGGTCTCGACGATCTGCCCGATGCGGGTCATGGCTTTGGCGGCACGCGCAATTGTGACTGGTGGTTCGCTGAAGAGGCGGTGCTGATCGATACCGCTGGACGCTACACTACGCAGGACAGTGATGCCGAGGCCGACCGTGCCAGTTGGACCGCCTTTCTCGACATCCTTAAACGGGGTCGGGCCAACCAGCCGATCAACGGCGTGATCCTTGCGTTTTCCACCGAGGACATGATGCAATCCGATGCCGCACAGCTGGCCGAACAGGCCGCTGTCGTGCGCGAGCGTCTTGGAGAGTTGCACGAGACGTTGAAGATCGATTTCCCAGTCTATGTCCTCTTTACCAAGGCTGATCTCATCTCGGGCTTTCGTGAGTATTTCTCGACCTTCAGTCTGTCGCGCCGCAAGGCCGTCTGGGGGGCCACGTTCCAGACCAAGGACCGCAGCGCGCAGACGTACAAGGAAGTGCCCGCCGAATTCGACGCATTGGTCAGCCGCCTCTCGGACGAGTTGATCGACCGACTGGTCGAAGAGCCTGACAGTGTCTCTCGGATCGCGGTCTTCGGTTTGCCCGGCCAGATGGCGATGCTGCGCGACAATGTCGCAGAGTTCCTGCGCCGCGTGTTCGAACCTACACGCTACAAGACCAACGCGATCCTGCGCGGCTTCTACTTCACTTCCGGCACGCAGGAAGGCACGCCAATTGATCAGGTCCTGGGGGCGATGTCGCGCAATGCCGGTGAAGAGACTGGTTTTCAGCCGGCCTTCATGTCCGGTCGTGGCAAGAGCTATTTCCTCCACGACCTGCTGCGCAAGGTCATCTTTGCCGAACGTGACTGGGTCTCGCATGACAAGCGCGCGGTGCGCCGTGCGATGGTACTGCGCGCCGTGGCTCTGTCGTTCATCGGACTGGCGACGCTCGGTGCAATGGGGGCGTTTGCCTACAGTTTCTGGCAGAACGCCACGCTGGTCAAAACCGCCGAGGCGGCTGCCGCGCAATATGCCGATACGGCCCGCAACGAAATTGACCGCCAGTTGATCGACGACAGCGACATGTCACCGGTGCTGCGCCACCTGCAACAGCTTCGGCTGATGACCCGTGACTACGGTGCTGCTGAACCGCGTACGCTCTGGCAGGGCTTTGGGCTCAGCCAGCATGGCGAGATGTCGCTTGCCGCCAACGCCGCCTATTCCGACGCGCTCGAACAGATGATGCGTCCGCGCATGATCCTCCATCTGGAAAACACCATTCCGCAACGGGTTGCTGACGACGATACCGCCGGGGTCTACCGTGCGCTCAAGGTCTATCTCCTGCTCGGGGGCCAGCAGGAGGGGCGCGGCGACGACGAATCGATCAAGGCCTTTTTCGAAGAGGTGTGGGGCACTGAATTCTCAAGCATCGGTCAGCAGGTGCAACGCGATCAGCTCAACGCGCATCTTGCGGCGATGCTGGAACTTGACGATGACCGCAGCCCGATCCTGACCATCGACAGCGCCATCGTCGACCGGGCGCGCGGGGCCATCGTTGACCTGCCGCTCGCGGATCAGGCCTATACAGCCATAAGCGATCGTGCCGCCACGTCCGGTGTGCCTGATTTCAACCTTGTAGAGCGGTTGTCCGGCCGTGTCGCGACTGTCCTTGCGACAACTGACGGCAGCGCGCTGGAAGATGTGGGCGTGCCGGGGCTCTACACGTTCGAGGGATATTGGGGCTTCTTCCTCGAGGAACTGGCGCGCGCGCGCGACCGTCTGCGGGAAGATCGTTGGGTGCTCGGCCCTGATGCCGAACGGGTGAATTACGAACAGCAACTCGGCACTCTCGAACGCGATCTGCATCGGCAGTATCGCCTCGACTTTCAGCAGGCATGGCGGGACATGCTCGCCCGGATCACCGTCGCCCCGATGTCGGTTGATCCCCCGGAATACGAAACGCTCGCCGCGGCCGCCTCGCCGGTGGGATCGCCGCTGCTAGAGTTGGTCGAGGCAATCGAGGAGGAGACCCGCCTCGTCCGGCTCTTCGAGCAGATAGAGAATACCGAATTCTCGGCCGAGAGCATCGCTAGTGGTGACCTGGGGGCCAGCATGGGTGACGCGGTGTTCAAGCGCATCTACAGCCGTTCGGGCGTGTTTCAGCGTGTGGTGCTCGATTCCGTTAAAGGCGGTGGCAAGTCGCAGGCCCGTGCCGGCGGCGGCAGCGCACTTGCCGAGGACAGTCAGCGTCGCCAGGTGGAACGCATTACCGAGGATTTCGAGCTTTGGCATGTGCTTCTCAAGGGTGATATTGGCGCGCGGCCCGTCGATGTCATCCTGAACAATCTCGGACAATTGCGTGAGAACCGCCGTCAGGCCGCACGCGCACCGACCCCGATGGACGAGAAGATGCTGCAGCAGTTCCTCTCTGACCTCACCCGCAACAATACCGCCCTGCCAGACCCGCTTGCCCGCCTGCTGAACGATATCGAGGCCGAGTTCCGCACCGTCGCGCAGGATGCCACTATGTCTCAGCTGACCCGCGCCCTGAACGAGGATGTGGCCCAGTTCTGTCGTGAATTCATCGACCCGCTGTTTCCTTTCGGCAATGGTCGGCACCTCGCGCCCAGCCTCTTTGGCCAGTTCTTCGGACCCAATGGCCGGATGGACACATTCTATTCGAATTATCTCCAGCCGCATGTGATCCGTACTGCCGATGGGCTGCAACCCGCCCCGGACAGCGCGATCGGGCAGCGTCTCTCTCCAGCTGCGCTCAAGCAGTTCGAGCGAGCCCAGAAAATCCGCCTTGCATTCTTCGCGTCGGGCAGCCCTGAGCCCAATGTCAAAATGTCGGTGACGCATGTGTCCTCCAGCCCGACGGTGGAGCTTGCGGTGCTCAGCGTGAATGGCAAATCCGTGCGCACACAGCCAGACAGCAGCCCCGCCGCGCTTGAGTGGCCGGGGCAGAGTTCCGGCGTCTCGGTAGAGCTTTTCCCCCAGACGGAGGGGCGCGCGAATGTCCTGCGGATCAGCGATGGTCGCTGGGATATCGCGACCTTCCTTCAACGCGGGCGCACCCGGGTGAGTGGCAACGTGGTAAACGTGACGCATGAAATCGGTGGTCGCACGATCACCTACCGGCTTGAATTCGACAGCCCTGCCGTGCCTTTCCTGATGCGTGAACTTGCGGAATTTTCTTGCCCGCTCAGTCTGGAGTGACCGGCAATGCCAGTGCGGATCGGTCTTGCAGGAAAACATCCCGGGTATGGAGATTTCATCGGCCATGGCCTTGATCAGGAGGTCACCGCCCCGCTCACAGGCTGGGTTGATCAGACCCTCAGCACACTTCGCGAGAGCTTGGGAGAAGACGCATGGCCGGCATTTTGGGACAATGCGCAGGGATTGCGATTCTGGATCGGGCGCGCGGTGCTCAGGCGTACCGTTATGGGGCTTTTTCTGCCCTCGCGGGACAAGGTGGGGCGGCGTTACCCGCTGATCCTCGCGGCCGAGGGTACGGCGATCCCGTCGCCGCTGCTTGATCCCGACCAGACTATTTATGAGCAGATGTCGGCCCATGTCGCTGCGATGGTGCCCGGCAACGGGGCCGCGGCCCTGATCGACGGGTTCGCGCCGGATCTGCCCGAGGAAACCCCCGAGGATCTGGCGCAGGGCCCGATCATCTGGGCGCATCACCCTGAGGGCGATCTCGGAGCATTGCTGCGCTCTGCCGGGCCGGTGGATGCGGAGCGCGCGATGACCGCACGATCCTACTGGTGGGCCCCCGCGACGCAGGGGCGCGCGGCGGCATGGCTTGGGCAAACGGGACTGCCTGGTCCGGAGGCGCTTGGCTGGTTGTTGGGAGGGGTGCCCGTTGAGGGCACGGGGAATGAGGGGACAGGCGAATGATCGGCAACGAGTACTTCACCTTCGAGACCGGACAGGCCACCGATGTGGGATGCCGCCGGACTGTGAACGAGGACAGTTTTCTGTCGCGGCCTGAATCCGGTCTTTGGGTGGTGGCTGATGGGATGGGGGGACATGCCGCTGGGGATTTTGCCAGCCAGACCATCGTGAAGGAACTCTATTCCATCGGCATGCCCGGTTCTGCCGAGGATCTGCATGCGCGGTTTGGTGAACGGTTGGTGCGCGCGAACGAGACAATTCTCGAACATGCCGAAGCGCTGGATCGTGGAACCATAGGCGCGACAGTCGTAGCGCTGCTTATCCATGGGTCGGACTACGCCTGTGTCTGGTCGGGTGATAGCCGAGGCTACCTGTTTCGTGACGGGCACCTCGTTCAGCAAAGCCGTGATCACACCGAGGTGCGCGCGCTTCTCGATGCTGGGTCTATCACCGAAGACGAGGCCGAAAACTGGCCGCGCAAGAATGTCATCACGCAGGCCATAGGTGTCAGCGAGCAGCCACATTGCGATATCGTCACAGGCGTTGCGCAGGTCGGTGACAGGTTCCTGCTCTGCTCCGACGGGCTTACCGAACATATCCAAGATGCCGAGATCGCCAGCTTTCTCCGGATCCATGATGCACAATCAGCCTGCGACGCCCTGATTCAGGAAACGCTTGCGCGCGGTGCCAAGGACAACGTCACCGTCATTGTGGTAAACTGCTTGCCACCGCCTCCGATCGAGGATGACGAGATGATGGACGGCATGGATCAACTGGCATGACGGCTTCCGGCAACGACAATGATGACGACGATGACAAGACGCGCATCGGCGGCCCGTTGCCTGTTCCCCCTGCGTCATCCGATGCCGACGACACGCCACCCGCCGAGGGGAATGCGCCGACCTTGCCTGAACCGGATAGCCCGCAGGATACACAGGACGATGACGTCACGCGTCTTGCGCCTCTGTCCAATTCACCGACGGACCCTCTGCCAGATCCCGCAGCCGATAGCGAGGCCACGCGGATCGCGACCACCCCGCCAGCACCTCGTGCCGACAACGGAGAAGCCACTGACCTGCCCCCGTTGCCACAACCTAAAACAGCCGCGATTTATCCTGGGAACACCACCACGACACGCGTCGAGGTGGGCGTCGGCACCCTGATCAACAACAATTACGAAATCAAGGAGGTGCTCAAGTCCGGCGGTATGGGCGAGGTCTATCGTGGCGTCGAGCTCGGCACAGGTGATCCGGTTGCAATCAAGGTGATTCTTCCCGAACTGGCCGAGGATGAAAAGGCAGGGCTGATGTTCAAGCGCGAGGCCCGCACCCTGCGGCAGCTGAGCGACGAAGCCATCGTGCGTTATTACAACTACGTGCATGATCGCGACATTGACCGCTATTGCCTGATCATGGAATTCATCAGCGGTGTGCCGCTCTCGGATCACACTGAGGCGCATGGCCCAATCTCCCCAGCCGCCGGGCGCACCCTACTGGATCGTCTCGCACGCGGCTTGCGCAAGGCACATATGCAGGAGGTGATCCACCGCGATCTGTCACCTGACAACGTGATGCTGCCAGATGGTCTCGTCTCCGAGGCGGTATTGATCGACTTTGGTATCGCCAAGTCGTCCGTGGTCAAGGAAAGCACCATGGCCGGGCAATTTGCCGGCAAATTCAAATACGTCTCGCCCGAGCAACTGGGCCACTATGGAGGCGATATCGGACCCCAGACCGATGTTTACGGGCTTGCTCTCCTAATGTGTGCGGCCCTGATCGGCAAGCCGCTCGACATGGGCAGTTCCATCGTCGAAGCGGTTCAGTCACGCCAGAGCATTCCCGATCTGTCCGATGTTCCGGCAGAGTTCCGGCCGCTGCTGTCGCATATGCTGGAGCCAGACCCGGCGGACCGACCCGCAGACATGCAGCTGGTGCGCGACATGCTGGAAAATCCGGCTTTGCTCCCGCTCAAGTATCGCGAAGGCATGTCATTGCCGCCGGGTCTGATGACACCCCCGGGCGTGGTTACAAATACCGGTCTCGCCATGCCGCCGACCTCGATCGCGCCGGGCATGACAGGGGGCACGATGCCGCCCTTTCCCCGGCAGTCGACCATCCCCCCTGAGGCATTGCCGGAGCCCGAGCAATCCGGTGACGGGGGGCGCGTACTGGCGGTTCTGGCGCTTGCTTTCGTGCTTGTCCTCGGAGGTGTGGGGTATTTTGCCTGGACGCAGGACATGATCCCGGGGCGGGGCGCCACGACATCGACCGCAACGGGTGACAGTGCTGCCGTGTCCCCCTCGGGCGGGCTGCCGTCACGCAAAACCTCGACCCGAGAGGGCTTTCTGGCAGAATTCGACACTGGTGAGTGCTCCTATGTCTCGCGTGTGCCGTCGGGGCCGAATGCCGGGATGCTCGCTGCCATTTCGCCGGGTGGCGATGGTTTTGCGGGTCTGCCCGTCGCCTACGAGGAAGCGTTCGGCGCGCGCCCGGCTATCTTGTCGCAACAGGTCAGTGAGGCACAGTGCCCGGCGCTGGATTTCGCGCGGGCGTTGCAGGGCCGCACTGATCGTCCGGTGCAGATCTCTTTTGGCACCGACAGTCTCTATAGCGGCGAATCGGTGGCAGCCGACATTCGGGATAGCGATGCGACCAGTCTATGGGCGGTTCTTATTTCGCCGCAGGGTCAGATCTATAACCTTACCGACCGGCTGTCGGACTCAGCGGGTGGCAGGCGGACCATGCGCTTTGGCCTGACACTCAATGCAGGGCGCGATCCGGTGCCGCAGCTTATCCTGCTCGTGGCCACCACCGAGCCGCTGGTCAGCGTGGCTGCAGCGCGTGCCGGCGCGCGTGCCGAGGACCTTTTGCCAAAGGTTCTGGCCGAGATTTCTGAGCGTGGCGGCTATGTCAGTGCTGATCTCGTGCATCTCGAACTGCGCCCCACGCCGAGTGAAGACATGACCGAGTCCGAGACCAGTGGCACGTCGGAGTAGATCGCCTTACGCTCAACGCAGGTCAAAGGTGCTGACTGCCAGTGCCGCATCGCTTTCCAGATCGTCCTCAAGGTCGGCGAACACGTCTTCGGCAAATTGTCCGGCGCGGTCCTTGATTTGCGTGGGTGATCGGCGCGTGGCCAGGGCGATCAGCAACTGCCCGGTATCGCGAACCGGACCGGCCAAGGTGACGGGCACGTCGAACCGTGTGAAGTTGCCCGAGAAGGACAGAAACCGCTGCAGGTCCTGCACCACACCATTATTGTCCACCAGAAGAAGGGTCACGTATCGCCCGCTCGTGCCGCGCAGGATACCGGTCAGCCGCCCGCCGCTCTGTAACTCGCGGTTGTCGAGTCGCAGGCCAAGGCGCGTGGCTGGGTAATCCTTGTTCTGCCGGATGAAATCGAGCGCAGGACATTGCCGTGGGTCGACGAGGGTACGCGTCTGCCGTAGCCCGGCATTCTCGCCGGTCAGCACTTGCTCGGCATAGGCGCTCATTGCGCTGTCCTCTGCCGAGAGAAGCGCGAGGCCCACGGCATCTGCCCCGTCACGGCGCGGCAGGGCAATCAGACAGTTCTCAGGGGGGGCCGCGCGAATGATTCGCATCAGGTCGCCGATCGCCAGATCCTGTGCCGAGGCCGGAGGCGCGGGTGGTGGCACCGCTTGTGATGCCGCAGGCGGTGGTGCAAGCGCGGCCGAGCGCACGCTTTCCACCGAAATCGCCTGCACTTCGTTGCCGCCGTCGATTGTGCTGATCCCGCTCATGTTTTGCGCCTCTGGCGCAATCGGCAGGGCGGTCGCGGTCTCTGTCCCCGGCGTGCCTGCGGCGATGGTTTCGGCAATGATCGGGCTGCTTTCGACTGGCAGAGCGGTCACCGTTTCCGTCAGATCAGCCTGCAGATCAGGTGCGACCGCTGGCTCCACGCTATCCGGCGTGAGCGTCTCCGGGGTCAGCGTTTCGGTGGCACTTGCGGTCTCTGGCACAAGCGGCTCAACGGTGTCGGCTTGCTCTTCAGCGATGACTTTAGGGTCGGGCTCTACCGGTTCTGGGGCTTCGGGCTCCAGCGTTTCGGGTGCTGCCGCGGGGGCCGATTTGACGCTATCGGGGTCCTCCGCCGGTGTCGGCTCCAGCGTTTCGGACGGCTCTTCCGCCTCGGCCCCGGCGGCTCCTTCGCGCTCCACGATCCCGGCCAGAGTGTCGGAGTCCAGACGGTCGAGGGTGATGACGAAGTCAGGGCGACTCAGGTCTTCCGGTGAGGGGCGGTTCAGACCGCTCAGACTCGACATCAGTGCAAGCACAAAGGCGCCATGCGCTACTGATGAGACCCCCATCGCCGAGACCCACCCGCCCCAGCCAGCCTGCGTATAGGGCAGAAAGCTCATGGCTCCGCGCCCCGCGTACGGATGGTCACCAGCTTGACCTCCGTCGCATCCAGCTCTGGTCGGGTCAGCAGATCCACCAGACCTTGTGCCGGGGCCACGCGGTCGATCAGGACGTGTAACAGTGGTGCGCCGTCGACCGCCGCGGCCAAAGCGTCACTCTCGATCGGCAGGCCGTCGAGAGACATCTGCCCGGCGCGATCAAGGATCAGGATCGGTTTGGGCAAAATCTCGATTGGTAATTCTTCGGTCTCAGACAGATCGACCCCGTAGGTGGGGGCATTCATGAGCGAGCCGGTGGCAAGAAAAAAGAAGATCAGCAAAAGCACGATATTCACGATGGCCAGTGACACATCGAGCTGGATACGCCGTTCCTGAGAGGGAAGAATCCGGCGCATGGCTCTACTCTGCCTCAGTTGCGATACGCACGGATGTCACATCCGCCTGTCGCAGTCGCGCCAGAACGGTTGCCATATCCTGTACGCGCGCACTTGACCGCAAGAGCAAAAGGACGCTTGCGTGGCTATCCTGTGTCCCGAGCGCCTTGGCCAGATCATCGAGCGCGTCGAACCCGAACCGTTGCCCGCCAATAAAGATCGCGCCCGCCTCAAGCGTCCAGAGTGCGACATCCGCCGGGGCTTGGGGCTGCGGGGCGTCCCCGGTATCACCAAGCCCGGTTCCGCTCTGTTCTGCAACGTCTGCGCCGCCCTTGAGCGTGATCAGCGAATAGGGCGCAAGGCTTGACGACAGCATGAAAAAGATCAGCAACTGGAACATTGCATCCGCCAAAGGTGTCAGCGCAAACC
>MDTG01089233.1_pt1 | contig 19381 bp, 23 predicted proteins | sample 811421 | NCBI WGS metagenome assembly MDTG01 (sample SAMN05326645, study PRJNA326480) | marine metagenome | isolation source: seawater | place: Pacific Ocean: South East | collected 2011
CATCATTGATTAACCAAACTGTTTTTGCTCCTCTTTCTTTTCCAATAGATAAGTTTTTTGCGATATCTTCAATGTAAAGTGTCTCAGTTGGATCAATTTTAAATTTTTTGACCATCAGATCAAATGCTTTTGCTTCAGGTTTTGGACTGTATTCAGCATCTACAATATCAAATACACCGTCAAATTGATCTTCAATTCCTAAGTGAGTAGTGATATTTTTAACATGTTCTTTACTACCATTTGTAAACACAAATTTGTTTAGATTAATATTTTCTAGTTCATTCCTTAAAGCAGTATCTTTTTCTAAAAAATCTAAATTAATATCATGTACGTAGTCTAAAAATTCTCTTGGAGGTATATCGTGATGGATCATTAAACCATTAAGGCTAGTGTTATATTTATGAAAATAATTTGTTTGTAATTCTTTTGCTTCTTTTAAATCTACATTTAGTTTATTTGAAATATATTGAGTCATTTTTTTACTAACTTGTCCGAATACAGCTTCGAGATCTTGATATAAAACACCATCGCAATCAAAAAGTATATTTTTTATATTTTTTAAATCTTTCATTGTCTAATCAAGGTTCCTGAGCCAGTATCAGACAGTAGTTCAAAAAGAAGTGAGTGATTTTTTCTACCGTCTATAATGACCACTCCTTTAACCCCATTGCTAGCAACATCTAAACAGTTATTAATTTTGGGTATCATACCACCGGTGATCGTTTCATTATCAATTAGTTTTTTAATAGAATTGGTATTTATTTCAGGTATTAACTTATTATCCTTATCCAAAACTCCCTCAACATCACTCATAATAATCAGTCTTCTTGCTTTTAATTTTTTTGCAATATAGCCCGCTGCTGTGTCAGCATTAATATTATAAGTTTGATTATCTTCACTTAATCCCAATGGAGCTATTACTGGTACTTTTTTTTCATGAATGATTTTGTCTATAATTGATTTATTGATATCTATTGGCAAACCAACAAAACCAAGATCCTTATTTTCTTGTATTACAGTAATGATATTGTTTTCTTTAGAATTTACAGTTTTGCTTTCACAATTTAGTTGATCTAAAGAGTTTACAATTTCCTTATTAAATTCGATTAAAACATCTGCCACTATTTGAATAGTTTCTTTTTCAGTTACTCTAAGGCCTTTAATGAAAGTGCTTGTGATACCTAATTTGTTTAATTTATCACTTATTCTTTTTCCACCGCCATGAACAATTATAGGAATTAATTTAAGTTTGTTTAATGTTGAAATATTCTTAATAAAAATATTAAAAAGATCTTTTTTATTTAAAACACTGCCACCTATTTTAATTACAATATATTCATCGTTATATTTTTTTAAATATTTTTTAACTTCATCAATTGAAGGCCCATCAATCGGTAAGATTTTTTTAAAATCTTCTTCTTTAGAATCCAACATTAAATAGTTGTTTTAATGGTCGTTCGTTTCATGATAAAGACTTGCTGGGCCATTGTTAGTATATTGTTAACAGTCCAATAAATAACTAGTCCGCTTGGGAATGGTGCGAGTATCACAGTTAGAAAAAGTGGAAAGAATGCAAAAATCTTAGCTTGCATGGCATCTGTAGGAGCAGGATTCAATTTTTGTTGCACCCACATGCTAAGACCCATAAGCACTGGCCAAATGCCGATCACTAAAAATGAAGGAACATCATAAGGTAATAAACCAAACAAATTAAATATACTTGTTGGGTCACGCTCACTTAAGTCATGTATCCAACCATAAAATGGCATATGACGCATTTCAATTGTTACAAACAAAACCTTATATAAAGCAAAGAATACCGGGATCTGGACGAGGATGGGAGCGCACCCGCTCATTGGGTTCACTTTTTCTTTCTTGTAAAGAGCCATCATAGCTTGTTGTAATTTCATCTTATCGTCTTTATGTAATTCTTTAAGTCTTGCCATTTCAGGCTGCAAGGCTTTCATTTTTGCCATGCTTCTAAATGAGAAATTAGCTAAAGGGAAAAATGCTAATCTAATACAAATAGTAACAGCAATAATAGCCAATCCATAATTTCCAAGGAGTTTAAAAAAGTAATCAATTGCATGAAATAGGGGCTTAGTGAACCAGTACAAGAATCCCCAGTCAATTGTTAAGTCAAACTTATCTATTTTAAGTGAATCACTGTACCCATCAATTACATCTACTCTTTTAGCAGCTACAATAATTTGCATTTGATCCTCAATTGAGGAATTTTCATTAAGCTCTAATGGTTCTGTTGCAACAAAGTTGGCTCTAAATTTATCTTTGTAATCAAAAGTAGTTTTAAATTCTTTACCCTTTGGTGGGATTATAGAAGTAATCCAATACTTATCTCCAATTCCTAACCATCCCTTTTGAGAAGTTTTTGTAAATTTTTTTTCTTGTATATCATCATAATCCTCTTCGAAAAGTTCATCATCTAGAGTAGCAATTAAACCCTCATGGAGAATATAAAAGTTAGATATATCAGGAGCTTTATTTCTTATAATTTGGCCGTATGAATAAAAATCATACTTTTGGTCTGTTGTATTAATTACCCTCTGTTTTATGGTGAATAAAAAATTACCATCTAAAGCTATTTCCTTTTCAAATGTAATACCTTGGTCATTTGACCAAGTTAATTTTACGGTAGACTGGTCAGAAAGTTTATCATTTCCTGAAACAGACCAAATCGAATTTGGATTTGGAATATCTACATTTTTGTCAGTTGTTATAAATCCGCTCTCAACTATATAACCATTTTCAGAATTTCTAGGAGAAAGCAAATTTACTTTTTTATTACTGTCTAAGCTTTCATTGTAATTTTTGAATGTAAGATCATCGATTGCAGCACCTTTTAAAGATATAGAGCCAATAATACTATCATTTTCAAATTGAATTCTTTCACCCTGGCTTAAAGCTTCTTCTCTAGAAATTTTAATAATTTTTTCTTTTTGTTCTAAACTAGGAGTATCTGTATTTTGCTCGACTTTTTCTTTCTCTTTTAGATTTTGTTTCATGTCTTTTGGTTCAATAAAAAATAATGAATATAAAATTATTACTGCTGCCGATAATGAAATTGCTGCAATGACGTTTCTAGTATCCATTATTCTTTATTTTTTATTTTTTTAATAACTGGATCAAATCCTTCTCCACCACCTAAAAAACTAATTGGGTGACATGAAATAATTCTTTTGAAACTTAAAAGAAGACCTTTAAATAATCCAAATGTTTTTAATGCATCAATAGTATACTCTGAGCATGTTGGTAAATATCTGCAATTATTACCTAACAAGGGACTAATTAAATAGCGGTATCCCTTGATCAATTTAATTAAAATTAATGTTAAAATTTTCATTATTTTATGTTTTCAAAATCTCGAAATAGTGTTTCTTTTATAATTGTATAATCGTTGTTTAACATAGTTGGCTTGGCAATAACAAGATATGAATAATTGAATTTAATTGATATTTTTTTAACAGCCTCATTGAATATATTTCTTAATCTTCTCTTAATTTTATTTCTTTTAACAGAATTTCCAATTTTTTTCTTTGCAACAAAACTAATATTGAGCATTTTTTTATCTTTATTTTTTATGTGGCCAAAAAAAATGGTCACATATTTATTTGAGATTTTTTTTTGTTTAAGAATGTTTTTAAATTCCTCATTTTTTGAAAGAGCAAGAATTTTGCTTTTCATATATTTCTTAAGAATTACTTTCTTTTTCTTTTTGCAGTAGAAGATACAGTTAAATTTTTTCTTCCTCTAGCTCTTCTTCTTTTTAGAAGTTTTCGACCACCTTTAGTTTTCATTTTAGATCTGTATCCATGTTTTTTTAGGCGTTTTCGTTTTTTTGGCTGGAAAGTTCTTTTCATATATGTTGTAAATTTTAATTAAATTCCGCTCTTTATATTAATTAAATATATAAATAGCAAATATTAGATTTTAACATTAACATTAAAATTAATGGAAAAAGCTAAAAAAATTAAAATTTTTATAGGGTTATTTTATCTAATAACTCTAAGTTTACTTCTATATTTTTTCTTTTCGAAATTTAGCCTTCAAGAAATAACTAGTTACGATTTTATTAAAAATAATAGAAATTATTTCTATGAATTAAAACAAAAAAATTCATACACATTAGCATTAATATTTATTTTATTTGCAATAGTTTGGGTTTTAGCAGCTGGATTTGGTTCTCCTTTGGCAATTTTTGCAGGATTTATATTTGACAAGTGGTTAGGAACATTATTTTTAATAATTGGTATGTCAATCGGTGCTACGTTTTTATATATTTTTGCAAATTATTTTTTAAAAGAAATAATAAAAGATAAATTTTTGAGTAAATATAAAAACTTAGAAGAAAAATTTAAAAAATCAGAATTTATTTATTTATTAATCTATAGATTTTTGGGGGGTATACCATTTGCAATTTCAAATGTTTTACCGTGCATGTTTAATGTAAGACCATTTAACTTTTTTTGGGCTACATTTATTGGTATGATCCCTCAACTTTTTGTGGTTGTATCTATTGGAAATGGTTTAGAAAAAATTATTAATGAAAATATTGAAGCACCTGGTCTTATTGATTTAATTTCATCACCGAGTATGTATGTTCCTCTAATCGCATTCTTCGTATTATTAATTATTACAATTTCCGTGAGAACAATTTTCTATAAAAAATGAACATGGTGCCCCAACCTGTACTGACCAGGGAACAGGTCATTACCAATGACTTGTTGTACCATTTAACTACAAGAGCATTTATTTCGATTGTATTTCATTGATAATAAAGTATTTTTTTCAAATTATTGCCTTAATTTTTTAATTAATATGCATTATATACAAGTAAGGATTTTTTTATGGGCATTCATTACGATTATAAGTCAACAAAAAGTGCAAAGCTAATGGAGAAGCAACAAAAAAGAGAGAGAAAGTTGGCAGAAAAGAAGGCCAAAAGATTAGCAAAAGAAGGTCCAAGAAAAGAGGAAACTAAAGCTTCAGCTTTAGATGCCTCTAAACCCATAACTTTAGACTTTTTAACTAATCCAGATAAAGAATGAAACATAAAGAAAAAAATGAGCGTTTGGATATAGCTCTCAGGAAAAATTTAAAAAAAAGAAAACTTTTTCAAAAAAAAAATAAGAAAAAGAATAAGTAATGTCAGTTCTTTCAGATAATTGGATAAAGAAAATGTCTAAAGAAAAAGGAATGATCTCTCCATTTGAGGAAAAACAGGTAAGAGGTGATAGTATTTCTTATGGATTATCATCTTTCGGTTATGATGCTAGAGTTTCAAATGAGTTTAAAATCTTTACAAATGTAAATTCTGAAATAGTTGATCCTAAAAACTTTAAACCAACAAATTTTGTAACAAAAAAATCTAATGAATGTATAATACCACCAAATTCATTTGTATTATCTACTACTATTGAAAAATTTAAAATTCCCAATGATGTTTTGGTTATTTGTCTTGGAAAATCTACTTATGCAAGATGTGGTATAATAGTGAATGTTACCCCTTTAGAACCTGGCTGGGAAGGATATGTGACCTTGGAATTCTCAAATACCACTCCCTTGCCTGCTAAAATTTATACAAATGAAGGAGTTGCACAATTCATTTTTCTTAAGGGTTCAGAGAAACCCAATGTAACCTATGCTGATAGGAATGGTAAATATATGGGGCAAGGACAAGAACCAACATTACCCAAAGTTTAATTATGATGAAATTAGAGGTCTTTGGAGCAAATAGGCTCAAAGGACAAATAAGAATATCTGGTTCAAAAAATGCTTCTTTGCCTATTTTAGCTGCAACATTATTATCTAATAAAAAAGTTTATTTGGGGAACTTACCAAAAGTTAAAGATATTGAAACAATGTTAGCGCTTCTAAAATCTCTGGGTTCCAAAATTCAAAAAGTTAAAGGCAAAATAATTATTAATAATTCAAATCAAAAAAAAACATTTGCGTCGTATAACCTAGTTAAAACTATGCGTGGAAGTATTTTAGTTTTAGGACCTTTGTTAGCAAAATTTAAAAAAGCTAAAGTGAGTAGCCCCGGTGGTTGTAGCATAGGTGTAAGACCAATCGATATCCATTTAAAAGCACTATCAAAGCTAGGTGTTAAATATAAAATTGACCAAGGCTATGTAATTGCAAACGCACCAAAAGGATTAATTGGAGCTAAAATTCATTTTCCCAAGATATCAGTAGGTGCTACAGAAAACTTGATCATTGCTGCCAATTTTGCAAAAGGTACTACAATTTTAAGTAACTGTGCAATTGAACCAGAAATCAAAGATTTAGTTAATTTCTTAATCAAGATGGGATGTAATATAAAGTGGATTTCAAAACGTTCACTTAAAATCATTGGTATCGATGAAATTAGAGAAACAAACTATTCAGTTATGTTTGATAGAATAGAAGCTGGTACTTATTTGATTGCAGCGGCTATTACAGAGGGGAATTTAAAAATAAAAAAAATAATTCCAAATATCATTAAAACAGAAATAGATATCTTAAAAAAAATAGGTGCAAAAATTAGTATAAAAAAAAATGAAGTACATATTATTGGTAGTAGGAAAATCAAAAGTATTAATATTAAAACCGCACCATTTCCGGGCGTAGCTACAGATATCCAGGCTCAAATGATGGTATTATTATGTAAAGCAAACAAAAAATCTTTAATTCAAGAAAATATTTTTGAAAATAGATTTATGCATGTTGCAGAATTAAATAGAATGGGTGCTAAAATTTCAATTAATGGAAATAAAGCCGTTATTCAAGGAAATACAGAATTTGCTGCAGCAGAATTAATGGCAACAGATCTTAGAGCATCAGTATCACTAGTTCTTGCAGCATTAACTGCAAGAGGAAAATCTATAATAAATAGAATTTATCATCTCGATAGAGGTTATGAAAATATTGAAAAAAAATTAAGAAATGTAGGTGCTAGAATAAGAAGAGTTGGTTGATGATAAAAAAATATTTAGCAAAAATTATTGCTACAGAAAATGAGGGTTTACAAATGATATCTGCACTTTGCGCCGGTGCAAAAGTCAAAATTTCTGATATTAAATTTTTAAAATCTAATAAAATATTTTTAATTTCAATTGAAAGAACAAAAGTTGAAACTGATCAAAAAGATAAAAAAATTAATAGTGTATGTAAATTTGACTTTGTAGATGATGTAAAATCAAAGAATATAGATCAAAGTAATAAAAATTTAGTGCTAGATTTAATTGGTATTGATTATTTAAGAAATAAAGATGACTATGAGATTAACTTAATGTTTGATAACAATGCACATATATCATTAAAAACTGAGACAATTGAGGTTACATTAGAAGATCAAAACTAAATTTAATAACTAATGAAAATTTTAAATTCATACAGTAAAAATTTTGACAGATTATTGGATAATTTGCTTTTAGAAAGAAAGAAAAAACTTAAATCAAGTTCTGTATCTGTAACTAAAATAATTAATGATGTAAAAAAAAATGGCGATAAAGCTATATTAAAATATGAAAAAAAATTTAATAAAAATACTATTATTGTTCCATCAGTTAATCAGATAAACAAATCAATTAAATCCTTAGATGAAAAAGTAAAAAAAGCAATTGATGATGCATACCACAGAATTTATAAATTCCATTCTCTGCAAAAATTTAAAAATATTTCTTATAAGGACAAATATAAAAATAAAATTGATTATAAATATTTACCTTTAGACTCTGTTGCAATTTATGTGCCAGGATCTACGGCTTCTTATCCGTCAACAGTATTGATGTGTGCTATCCCAGCAATTGTGGCCCAAGTAAAAAGAATTGTAATGATAAATCCTGGATACAAAGGAAAACAAAATCCTGCTGTTTTATATGCCGCAAAACTATGTGGAATTAATGAAATTTATTCCATTGGTGGTCCGAGTGCGATTTCAGCAATTACTTATGGAACTAGAAAAATTAAACCTGTAAATAAAATAGTCGGACCTGGAAATGAATATGTTGCTGCTGCTAAGCGTGAAGTTTTTGGAGATATAGGTGTAGAGTCTATGTTTTGTGGTCCATCAGAGGTAACAATAGTGTGTGATAAAAAATCAAATCCTGAGTGGATAGCGAGTGATTTAGTTGGACAAGCAGAACATTCCGAACTTGTTCAATGTATTTTAATTTCAAAAGATAAAAATATTATCCAAAAAACTAAAAGAGAAATATTTAAACAAGCAAATGAAATTCCAAGATCTACAATTGCAAAAAAAAGTTTAAGTAAATATGGAATGTTATTACATGTTAATTCAGATAAAAAAATTATAGAAATAATAAATAAAATAGGACCAGAACATTTGGAATTAAATATTAAAAATTATAAATCTTATATCCCAAAAATTAAATCTTCAGGTTCAGTTTGTTTAGGCAAATATGCTGTGATGAGCATGACAGACATGGGAGCACCAGGAAGCAATCATGTTTTACCCACAAACATGAGCAGCAAATATTCAAGCGGACTTAATGTTTCTGAGTTTATGAAAAAAATTTCATATATAACGCTAACAAAATTTGGTATTGAAAGTCTTGGTCCATCAGCTATAACTCTCGCAAATTACGAGGGATTAAAGGCGCATGCTAAATCAATCGTAAAAAGAATAAGGAGAAAATAGTATTGACAAAAGAGCAAATTCTAGAGTACGAGGGAAAAATTATTGAATTGCTTCCGCAGGCAAATTTTAGAATTTTGTTGGATAACGGTCATGAAATTAAAGCTGTAATTTCTGGTAAACTTCGAAAGAACAGAATCAGGATCTTAACCGGTGATCGAGTCAAAGTTGCTATAAGTCCTTATGATTTAAGTCGCGGACGTGTGACATACAGGATTTAATTGGCTGAGTAGCTCAGGAGTAGAGCAGAGCCCTGAAAAGGCTTGTGTCGGAGGTGCGAATCCTTCCTCAGCCACCATCAATTTAATCTTAAAAACTTTAAAAACGTTTTTTAAATTAAAGAAAAAAAATCTTTTTTAAGGTTGCAATATTCAATTTTTTGTCTAAAAAACTGTTCATGAAAAAAAATGAGCTTAAAAGTCTGTCTAAATTTAGTACTCAAAGATTTAATCTGAGAGGAACTAATAAAGGTGTGCACTCTCATTTCCATGCTGGCCAAAGCTAGCATTTAATCATTTATATTATAACTTTAAATTCACTTAAAATAAGATAATAACAATATAAGGAGCCTTGGTGGTGAAATAGTATCACGTCGGTTTGTGGATCCGAAATCGTAGGGGCAGAACCTACCCAAGGTACCAACATAATGGATAAAAAAAATAAATTAATTCCTGGATTACCTTCAGGATTTGAAGATCGATGGGGCAAAAAGCTAATACTTAAAAAACAGCTTTTAAAAATTATTGAAAATAATTTTATTAAGTTTGGTGCTGCTCCCCTGGAGACACCGTCTTTTGAGATTAGTTCAAATATAGGTTCGTTTTTAGCTGAAGACGAGACTAATCCCATGTCAGATATATTTAGTTTTGAGGACTCAGATAAAAAAATTAGTTTAAGATACGATCTTTCAAGCCCATTAGCTAGATTTGTGGCTCAAAACAATCAAGAACTTCCATCAATTTATAAAAGATATGCAATTCAAAATGTGTTTAGAAATGAGAAACCCTCAAATGGACGTTATAGAGAGTTCCTTCAAGGAGATTTTGATATTATAGGAAATGTTAATTTTGCCCAAGCAAACGCAGAGCTTTGTAATCTTATAGCTTCTACTATGTTTGAAATTGGCCTGAATAAAGATCAGTTTACAATTAATGTGAGCAATAGAAAAATAGTTCAAGGATTAATTGATGATTTAAAAATCTCTAAGGAGAAACAATTAAAAGTAATCAGGGCGATAGATAAATTAAATAAAAAAGGATTTGGTTTAAAAGGTGTTGAAGAACTTCTTAAAAAAGAGAGAAAAGACGTTTTTAGTGGTGCAATCACTAAAGGAGCTGATTTAACTGATGAACAAGCAGCACAAATTCTAAATTTTTTACAAATAAAAGAGTTAAAAGAATTAAAAAAAAATTTAAAAAATCCTTTATCTCAAGAGGGAATTAAAGAATTGGAGGAAGTTTTAAAAGTAATTGGTTATAGTACAAATTTAAGTAATGTTAAAACTGATTTTTCAATTGTCCGTGGTTTAGATTATTACTCTGACTTTACAGTAGAAACAAATTTAAATTTTAAAGTTACTAACAATAAAGGTAAAGAAGTTGACATAGGAAGTGTTTGTTCTGGCGGTGCATATGCAAAGCTAATCTCCAGATTCAAGGGCGTTGATGTACCAGGGACAGGTATAAGTTTTGGAGTTGATCGATTATTATTTGCATTAATGCAACTACAACAGATTAAAGTAAATGACCAAAAACCAGTCTTGGTTTGTGTAATGAATGAAAAATATCTCAAAAATTATTATGAGATAACAAATTTATTAAGGGATAATAATATAAATACTGAAATATTTTTAGATACAAAAAAAAATTTAGGAAAACAATTAACATATGCAAACAAAAGAGAGTTAAGAGTAGCAATTATTTGTGGTGAGACCGAATTTAACAATAATACAGTTACAATAAAAAACCTTAATGGTGTTAAAGGCGAAAACAACAAAACAATCCCCCAAAAAAAACTAATTGATGAAGTTAAAAAACTTATCTGAAAACATCCTTAAGGTAGTAAAATCTAAGGGTTTTAAATATATTGATTTACCCTATGTAATAGAGGCCAATCATATTGTTCAAAGGTCTGGGGAAAATTTCAGAAAATTTATATTTTCTTTTACAGATCATAATGGAATTGAGTTGTGTTTACGTCCTGATTTAACAATTGTTTCATGTCTTAGATATTTAGAAAACAATTTGTCAGGTAAAGAAAAAATATCTTATAGTGGACAGGCCTATAGAAAATCTCAAAATAAAAAAAACTCAATTATCAGAGATCAAATTGGATTTGAAATTCTTGGTTCAAAGAAAGAAAAAAATGATGATAGGGAAATTATTAATACATCTCTTAAAATTATTGAAAATATAAATTATTCTTCGGGGACTTTAACTATTGGAAATGTTGAAATATTTAAATTGCTTATCTCGAAATTAAAAATTCCCCTAAGATGGAAACTGAGATTGCAGAGACACTTTTGGAGAGAGGAATACTTTAATGACCTTTTAAAAAGATTAGAAACAAATTCTGATTACGATCCAACTTCTCATTATGATTCTACAATAGCTGAAAGTGATAAGAGGCTTTATGTTAAAATGCTTGAGGAAGATCCATCAACAATCGTTGCGGGCAGGACTATTAATGAGATTTTAATAAGATTTAATAACAAAATTAGAGATCCTCGAAAAACGAATGAAGGTAAAAAAGTCTCAAAAATAATTAAAGATTTTCTTAAAATTAAGTGTCCAGTCAAGGAAGCAGCCAATGAATTAAATAAATTTTTTAAGAAAAATAAAATTAATTTAGTCGTAGACCAAAGATATTTTCCAATCTCAAAAAATAAAATTTCAAAATTAGATGTATTATTTTCAACATCTTTTGGAAGACAATTAGAATATTATACTGGTATGGTTTTTAAAATTGACATTAAATCTAAAAATAAAAAAAAAAATATAATTAATGGTGGACGTTATGATGGATTAATTTCAGATTTAGGGTCTAAAAAACAAACTTCAGCAGTAGGTGCTGCCCTCAACTTAAACTATTTATGATAAGAAATATTCTTAATATTGGAATTCCAAGTAAAGGCAGACTTAAAAAGGATGTTTTGAATATATTTAAAAAAAATAAATTAAAACTTATTTCTGAAAGAGGAGATAGAGACTTATTAAATACAATAAAAAATTACAAAGATATTAAGATTTTATATCTTCATGCAAGAGAAATCATCCAAAGACTTGGAGATGGTTCTATAGATTTAGGATTTTCTGGATTTGATCTTTTTAAAGAAAGTGAAGTTAATATCCAAAATAAAATACAAGTTTTAAAAAAATATGGTTTTGGAAAAGCTACATTAGTTATAGCTATACCAGAACCCTGGATAGATGTTCAAACTGTAGCCGATCTAGAAGAAATATCATTCGAATTTAAAGATAGGAAAAAGAAAATTTTGAGAGTAGCAACTAAATATCCTAATCTGACAAGAGAATTTTTATATTCAAAAGGGGTAACACAGTTCAAATTGGTCGAAAGTTTGGGAGCTTGTGAATCTTCACCGTTTACTGGATCATCTGAAATTATCTCAGACATAAGCTCTACAGGTGAAACTTTAAGAGCTAATAATTTAAAAATTTTAAAAGACGGAAAAATATTGCAATCAGAGGCATGCTTGATGAGTTCTAAATCTTTAAAAAAAAAAAAGAAATTATAATAAAATTGTCAATTTACTTTCTAAAAAGTAGTTCTTTCCAGTAAATTAAAATAATTTTTATTATACTTAGATTTTTCAAGATAGCGTATAAAATAACTAAAATTCCAAAAAAAATTGTTATCTTTGATATAATTATAAATTCCATATTTTTATTTTTTTTTTCTTTTAAAACTTCCTTTACCCTTCTTTGGTTTTATTTTTTTTGGTGAATATTGTTTTGTATATAATATAGAAATTATAGGATTTTTACGTTTTTTTGATGATATCATATTTTGATATAAATAATTATAAATTAATTTATTTATTAATACATATAAAATTTAATTTTATCCTATACTTTAATCTAATTCAAAAATAATTGTTTATTCAAATAAAGCCCTAATTATATTTAATTTTAACATTAATAATATAAAATGTAGAAAAATTTATTGAATGAAATAAAAATCTAAAAAATTAATTTCTTTTTTTAATTAATACCGATTATAAGAAATCACATGCAGTGGAATAATAAATTTATTTATCCTAAATCTACACGATCAATTGTACAGGGATTCAGACATTATTCAGTTAATGAAGAAAACCTTCCTTCAGTTACTACGATATTAAAAGCGACTGAGCCTGAGGAGAAAAAAAGAAAAATTTCATTATGGAAAGAGCGAGTTGGCTATAAACAAGCAGAAATTATTTCAAGAGAAGCAACTATCCGCGGAAGTTCTTTGCATGATTATTTAGAAAAATTTTTGCGTGGAAAATTGAATATGGATTTACTTGGTGACAACACTCGTGAAAAAATGATGGCTGATCAAATAATAGAAAATGGACTGAGAAATAAATTAAACGAAATATGGGGCTGTGAAGTAGTTTTATTTTACCCTGGAAAATTTGCTGGGGCCGCTGACCTTGTTGGGATATACGAAAATAAAGAGACAATTATAGATTTTAAACAAAGCAATAAACCTAAAAAAGATGAGTGGATAGATGATTATTATTTACAATGTGCAGCATATTCATTAGCCCATAATAAAGTCCATGGTTCAAATATAACTCAAGCAGTAATTCTTTTATGCACTAAAGACAATATTTTTCAAAGATTTATTGTTGAAGGTGAAAGGTTAACCAGTTATCAAAATAAATTTTTAGAAAGAGTAGAACAATTTTATATACAAAGGATGGTGAATTGAATTATGTAATTTGGGACATTGAAACGGACTCAGCTCAATTAGACTGGGCGACTATGATTGAGATCGGTGCAATTTTATTAGATGAAAATTTTAATGAAAAAGAAAGATTTTCAGCGAGGTGTAGAATGCCACAAGACCGGGTTCCATCCGCAACTGCATTATGTATAAATAAATCGAATGTTGATATGATAACTAAGGGCAATTTGAGTCATTATCAAATGATTGGCCAAGTTGAAAAAAAATTTAGGGAATGGTCTCCTTCAACATTCATTGGCTTTTCAAGTACAGGATTCGACGATGAAATTTTAAGGCGTGAGTTTTTTAAATCACTGAGAAAACCTTATCTTATTAATACAGAAGGTAACACAAGACATGATGCTTTAAATATGATTAAAGCCGCATTTGCTATTGATGAAAATATTTTAAAAACTGAACTTAATCCAAAAGGAAATAAATCGATGAAGTTAGAGTCTCTTGGAAGACTAAACGGTTTTGACTCTTCGGGCGCACATGGAGCTCTTTTTGACAGTCAATTAACTGTCAATGTTCTAGGCTTATTAAAGAGTAAACAGCCTGATTTATGGCATGAGTATTTAAAGACTAAAAGTAGAGTTGTTGTTGAAAATATAATCAAACAAGAAAAAATGTTTACAATCAATGAAAATTTTTTTGGTAAAAATTATTTATTTTTAGTTGCACCATTACATCCAAATTCATGGATGCATCCAGTTTATAAATGGGGACAAGTGGTAAATTTATCTGCAAACATAGAAGAGCTTCAAAAACTTAATTATCAAGATTTAAAAAAAGAAATGAAAAAGTCTCCTCGTTTTTATAAAACAATCAAATCAAATAAAGCCCCAATAATTTTAGATAAAAGTCTTGGTTTAAAGGTAGATCCTTATAAGAAAATCGGAATTAATTTACTTAATAAAAGAGCAGAATTAATGAAATCAAATGAAAAATTTTCTCAAGATATATGTAATATTTTAAGAGAAGCAGCAGAAGAAAAAATGGAAACAGCATCGCAAGAAGATGCTGAACCAGAAGAGACGATTTATTCAGGAGGTTTTGATACATTTAATAAAGATGTTCCATTATTTGAAAAATTTCATTCTTCAGATTGGAAAGAAAGATTAGCTTTATTAGATAAGTTTAAAGACGACAGGTTGGTTACATTTGGTCTTAGCTTGATATACAATGAGGCTCCAGAAATTCTTCCAAAAGATATTTACATAAAAATTAAAAGAAGAATAGCCACTAGGATTTTAAGTACAAATAAAGAAAAATGGTGGACGGTTTCTGCTTTTTATTCTGAATGTGACGAAATTAGAGAAAATGAGGATAAAATGTTTTCATTTAAAACAGTTGATGAAAAACTAAAATTTTTAGATGGCATTAACGATTATGTGATGAATCTTGAGCAAAAATATTTAGATGTTTAGTCGAATTAACAAAAAAATTTTTTTTTTGCCATTGAAAATTATTTTAAATCTATTATATCAAAAAATATGATTGATTTTAAAGACGAAGACTTTGAAAATAAAATAAAAAATGAAGACGTATCTGTGATCCAATTTAGTGCTTCATGGTGTGCCCCTTGTAAAAACTTGATCCCGATTATGAATAAATTTGCAGATGAGTATAAAGAGAAAGCAAATTTTTATTATGCTGATGTTGAAGACGGAGGTATAAATACTGGGTCCGCACAAGGCATAAGAGGAGTGCCAACTGTGATCATTTATAAAAAAGGTGTTGAGATTTCTAGAAAAGTAGGTGGAGTTTCAGAAGGACACATGAAAGAATTTTTGGAAGATAATATTTAATTTAATTTTAAAAATTCACCACTTAAATAAAGAGATCCCGTAATTATAACTATGTCATTTTTTTCTAATGACAAAGATTTAATCGCTTTTTCAATACTCTCTTGATATTTTACATTTGGGATATTTTGAAATTCTTCTTTTAATTTTAAGCCACTCATTCCATTTAGTTGACCTGGTATATCAATTGTTGTTAAAGATGAAATATCTTTAAGATAACTTATATATTTTTTGTGGTCTTTATTTAGCATCATTCCAATAATAAAGTGTTTTTTACAATTTAATGTCTGAAGGTAGTCGTTTAGAGCTTTTGATCCCCCAGGGTTATGAGAAGAATCAAGAATTAATTTATTATTTTTTATCAAATTTTTTAATTTGCCAGATTTAATCTCTTCTAATCTAGCCATATTGTAGGCCTTTTTCACACCATTGATTATATGTTGATTTTGAATTTTAAAATTTTTCAAAATTCTTAACGTAGCAATAGCTGTAGATGCATTTTCAATTTGGAATTGGCCATTCATACTAGGTACAGGAATTTTTAACTCACCATATTTATCTTCAAAATAAAAAAAATTATTTTCTTTTAAAATAAAGTTATAATTTTCATTAAAAAAGTACTTATTAGCTTTATTATTAAAAATATTTTTTTTAATACACTTTGTAATTTCTTCAGAGGTTTGTTTAGCTACTATAATGTTTGAATTAAGAAGAGATGAAGTTTTTTCAAAAATAATTCTTTCCAAATTTCTTTCATCAGGTGGCAGCCAGTCTAAATGATCTTCACTTATAGAAGTTATAATATTACATAAGTTTTTTTTTAAAATATTTACGGCATCTCCTCTTCCGAAAAGCCCAAATTCTGCAAGAACAATGTTATCTTTGAATTTTTTACATCCATAATAAAATGCTGCGGTTAGTGCTTCGAAGTAAGTAAGTGGTTTACCATTATTAACTTCCTCAATTTTATTAAGCAATCTCGCAAGTTCTTCATCACTTATCATTTCATCATTATAAATAAATCTTTCATTGATGCATTTTACATGAGGCGAGGTGTATATATTGCATTTAATATTTGCTTCTCTAAGAATTGAGCGCAGGAAAGATATTGTGCTTCCTTTACCGTTTGTTCCACAGACTTGAATACAATTTATTTTATCTAGTTGAATCTCTAATTTTTCACAAAGATTTTTTATACGCTCTAAGCTTAGATCGATCTCTTTAGGATGCAGCCTTTGAAGGCGGTTGATAATTTTCTGAAGTTTCATTTTCTTCAGTGCTTATAGCAGAATTTTTTTGTAACAATATTGATAATAAACTCCCAATTTTTTCTGATAAATCTTTTCTTTCCACAATTAAATCAACAAAACCTGTTTTTTGAACATATTCTGAGGTTTGAAAATTTTCAGGTAACTCCTCACGGATTGTACCCTGTATCACACGCTTACCACTGAAAGCAATTAATGATCCAGGTTCTGCAATATGAAGATCACCTAACATTGCGTATGATGCTGTGATACCACCCGCGGTGGGATCAGTTAATAAAACCAGGTAAGGTAAATTATTTTTTTTTAATTCATTAATTGCAAGGGTAGTTCTAGCCATTTGTGACAAAGAAATACAACTTTCCATCATCCTCATCCCCCCACCTGCACTTACACAAATGAATGGTGTACGGTTTTGGCGAGCAAATTCTATTGCAAAAAGAAATGCCTCCCCTTCACCGGATGCCATTGAAGCACCTAAAAAATCAAAATCAGATGCGACAGCAGTAATTTTTATATTATTGATATTTCCACAAGCAACCATCATTCCACAATCTAAACCTGTTTTTTTTCTGGCATTTTTTAATCTTTCTTTATAAGATTTTGTATCTGTCCAACTTAAAGGATCATCGGCTGGGATCGGAGTCTTTAAAATTTGATAATTACTCCTCCCAGAAAAAATTATATCGAATCTTTGTTTTGGATTGATTCTATGATGCTTGTTACAACTAGGTTCTGGGCAAACCCATAAATTTTTTTCTAAATCTTTTCGTAATATTGGGCCCTTACAACAAGAAACCCAGTCACTATTTGCAATTTCTTCTCTAGTTGCTCTTTTATGTAAAGCAGTTTTTATTTTTTCACCTGCTTTGATTATTTTTTGTAGCCAATTAACCATCTATTTTAATTCCTCTGTAAAATTTTTTATAAAGCTACCTAAACTTTGTGGTAAATCTTTGTTCTCAATATTATCCTGAATATATTTTACAAATGCTGATCCGACAATAACTCCGTTACAACCACTATTAGCCATTTTTTTTGCATCTTCAGGACTTTTAATTCCAAATCCAGAACAAATTGGAATATCAGTAAAATTCCTGATTCTTTTTACGAAATTTGCGACATCAGTCTCGTTTGCTGATTTAACTCCTGTGACACCTGAAACATTTACTTGATACAAAAAACCAGAGGCTATATTAACGATATCTTTAAGTCTGTTGTCATCCGTGGTTGGAGCAGCTAGCTTAATAAGGGATAATCCATTTTTATTTAATGCCTCTCTTAATTGATTTTCTTCTTTTAACTCATGAGGGGCATCGACAACTAATACAGCATCAGCACCTGCAGCTTTAATATCGTCTACAAAATTTGAAATAGGGTACTTGTATAAATTAGCAATGTAGCCCATCAATACAATTCCCACATCCTGATTATATTCTCTAATATCCTTAACAAATTTAATAATATCATTAAGATTATGACCATTATTTAATACATGATCATGAGCAGCTTTAATTATGGGCCCTTCAGCAGAAGCTTCTGATGTACAGTATCCAATCTCTAATATAGATACTCCATTATCAATTGCTTTCTTGATCAACTCTAAACTTATTTCAGGAGTTGGATAACAGCCTACAAAATAAGAAACTAATTTTGTTTTCGGAAGCTTTTCAGCAAAAATTTTTTTAAGTCTATCACTCAAAGTCTTTACCTATATGTTCTTGAATTGTATCAAGGTCTTTTTCGCCGGTTCCACATAGGTTCAAACAAATAAGATAATCTTTAGGTTTATTCTTTGCTTGTTTTATTAATTCAGCTGCACCAGCCATAGGTTCTAGTGCGCTACAAATTCCCTCAGTTGAAGCTATAAGCTTATAAGCCTCTAAAATTTCTTTATCAGTCGCACTAGTGTATTTAACAGCACCTTGATCTTTTAAAAATGCATGTTGGGGACCAACACCAAAGTATTGAATACCTGCTCCAAGAGATGAACCTCCGAGAGATTTAGATCCATCAGAGGAAGCCAACATATAGCTTTTCATCCCTTGCGTAATATTTGGTGTTCCATGAGTTAATGCTGCTGTCTCAGCTGCTTCTACACCAATCTTAATTATTTCAGGTTCATCTAAAAATTCATGTATCATTCCAATCAAATTACTCCCACCACCACAACATGCTATTAGCATATTAGGTAATCTTCCTTCTTGTTCCATTGATTGTTCTCTAATTTCTTTTCCAATTACACTTTGAGCAAATTGAACGATTCTTGGATATGGTGCGCTACTTACGGCGGATCCACATATATATGCATAGTCTGGATTACTTGAAAAAACTTTTATGCTTTCAGTAATAGCTTCTTTTAACGTGCCTGGGACACTTTTTAATTCTGCTCCATAGTGTTTAGCTTTAATTATATTTTGGTTTACCCTCGCTATATCAATTTCGCCCATTACGCCGGTCAGAGGAAAACCAAATTTTGCAGCAACTGCAGCTGTTGCCGAAAAATGTTGGCCTGCACCGCTTTCACAAATCAAAGCACGCTTTTTCATTCTTTTTGCAAGCAATACCTGAAACAACGAGTTGGTCACCTTATGACTTAAAGTATGATTGAGATGTTCTCTTTTAAATAAAATTTTTGCACCACCTAATTTTTTGGTAAGGTTTTCTGCATAATATAGTGGTGAAGGTCTGCCAATATA
>MDTG01112736.1_pt1 | contig 19381 bp, 18 predicted proteins | sample 811421 | NCBI WGS metagenome assembly MDTG01 (sample SAMN05326645, study PRJNA326480) | marine metagenome | isolation source: seawater | place: Pacific Ocean: South East | collected 2011
TGTATGTAGATGATTTAGCTGAAGCAGTTGCTTTTCTATTAGATAAATCCTGTGATAATGATTTGTACAATGTTGGCTTTGGTGAAGAAATATCTATCAAAGATCTAGCCTATAAAATAAAGAAGATTATCGATTTTGATGGTATATTAGATTTTGATTCATCAATGCCTGATGGAAACCCTAGAAAACTCATAGATACAAAAAGACTTAACGATTTAGGTTGGAAACCGTTAACTGATCTTGATATTGGTTTAGAAAAAACTTATAGATGGTATTTAGAAAATAATAAAAGACTCTAAACAGAGTGCTCCCAAGTTGGTTTAATAAGGTTTTCTTTAAGTAGGACTTGTTCTCTTTTAGCTAAATTCAAATCACTTTGAATCATCATCTCAACAAGATCCTCAAATGAAGTTTTTGGTTGCCAGTTCAAAATAGTCTTAGCTTTTGTAGGATCCCCTAACAAGTAATCAACTTCATTGGGTCTAATATATTTTTCTGAAGTCTCTACAAAGTTGCTCCACTCTAAATCTAATTTTTTAAAAGCTGTTTCAGCAAATTCTTTCACCGTAAAAGTTTCTCCTGTAGCTAAAACCCAGTCATCTGGAGTTTCATGTTGTAGCATTTTCCACATTCCTTCTACATAGTCTCCTGCAAAACCCCAGTCTCTACTAGCATCTAAATTTCCAAGTGTGAGCTTAGATTGGATCCCAAGGGCAATTCTTGTTGCAGCTCTTGTAATTTTTCTCGTTACAAATGTTTCACCTCTGTGTGGAGATTCATGATTAAAAAGTATCCCGTTTACACAAAATAAATCATAAGAGTCTCTGTAAATTTTTGTCATATCGTGTGCAAAGACTTTTGATGCTGCATATGGGCTTTTTGGATCAAATAAAGATTCCTCATTTAGTTTACTATTAGTACCCCCGCCAAACATTTCAGATGATGAAGCTTGATAAAATCTTATTTTTTTCTTAGAATTTCTAACTGCTTCTAGTAACGATAGAGATCCTAAAGTGCCAATTTGAGTTGTGAGAACTGGATTTTTAAATGAAACTGCAACATGGGATTGAGCTCCTAAGTTGTAAATCTCATCAGGTTCTATTTTATTTATTAATGAATTTAGAGATGAGGAATCAAGTAAATCAGAGTAGTGTAATTTTAACTGACCAGTTTCCTGATATTTTGATATAAGATCATCTATTCTTAAGGTGTTAATGAGAGATGAACGTCTAATTGTCCCATGGACTTGATAGTTTTTTTCTAATAAGAACTTCGACAGATAGTAACCATCTTGTCCTGTAATTCCAGTTATAAAAGCTTTTTTATCCACAATATTTAGACTTTAATAGGTTTCTTAAGAAATAAGTAGAGAAATATATAATATATAAATGGATAGTGAACACCCTCCATTGTTATATCTAATGCTGAAACAAAAAAGCTTGGAATAAGAAATGTTAAAATTTGCCTATTATTATATTTTTTCAACCAATATAAATATATTGAATAATGAAAAACAGCAAATAGAATAAACTGAAAAATTCCTCCTCTGGCAAATATATTCATAAAGTAATTATGTATATGCTCATTTAATCCGTCTCTACCAATTCTTCCAGGAGCAGTTGGATCTAACATAGCAGGAAAAATTTCATTATACGCATAACCTTTTAATATTAAATCGTCGTCAACCATGTCATAAAAAACATCTTGCCAAATGTCTAACCTCCAGGAAGTTGTAGCATCCCATGAATCTAAATAGCCATCTTCGTTTATGTAGAAAGAAAGGAATACTTTAGCTGTCTCTCTTCTCTCAGATATTTGTTGTAGGGAACCAGAGATATATTCAGAAGTTAGTTTTTGAGAAATAGAAATTGGTTCTGCAGTTTCTGAAGTAATAGTTCTATCAACTCTTAATAATGAAAATACAAAAAATAGGGAGCTGATTAGAAGAAAAATAAAAAATTTTGTTTTATTTTGTAATATGTAGTTTTTTAAATAATATAGCTCAAATGAAATAAATATTAAAACGCCTATAAAGGATCCTCTACTGGCATAAAGTAATATCGGTAAGAATAAAGAAGATGTACATAAAAAATAAAAAACTTGTATGTCTTTAGATTTTATAATAAATTTATTTAGAAAATTAACAACAGCGTAACTCAAGAAAAGATCTGAAGCTTTCAAAAACTGAAATTTATCAGAATTTTCTTTAAAAAAGTCAATAAATATATTGGGATAATTACCAGATGCAAATAAATATGTCACAAAAGGTACAAAAGGAAATAAAAAATAAATATAATCGATTTTTTCATTTTTGTTTATTACCAAAAACGAACCCAAATATAAAAAAGCAATTGACCAAATATATGAACTTGATTTATATGTATAGGTATTCAATAAATCAGATGAGCCGACTAATGCCACGATAAAAAATGAGAGAACTATAAGTTTATTTGAATAAAATTGAAGATCACTTAAATAAAAACTTTTGATTCTTTTTTTGCTAACTAATAAAAGCATGAGAGAAACTAATAAACCAAAACCTATAAATATTTCTCCAAGTCTATATTGTCCAAATATCAAACCAACAAAGGGTCGGGCAAAAATCATAGTCAAGCCTAACAATAATAAAGTAGATAACTTTACTAGTCCACTTAGGAGAGTTCTTTTGGATTTTGAAAATATATTCATATTCATATTCATATTAATTATTAATCAAAGATAATCTAATTAGAAAGTATTTTTAGCTAAATTTCCTTCTATATAGGTAATATTTTTTTTCAAAATATTTTTGTTTAGATACATAATCTTCATTATTTAAATATTTAGATTTATTTTCAAACATATACAAAAAGAGTGCCTCGAACTCCTCACACATTTTTTCAGAACTATGAGGATAGAGTTGTATTTTTTCAGCATAGTTAGAGTAATTATTACGAAATTTATCTAATTGGGTCTCAAAGTTATCTAGTTCGAATGAAAGCCCAAAATCTTTACAGTACTCTATAGTTCCCCCACTATTAAAAAATATTATTGGAAGTCCACATTGTGCACCTTCAATATGGTGGTTTCCCGATGGTTCGTTTTTTGAGGCGGTTAAGTACGCGTGATTTTTCTTAAGCTCATTTGCTAATTCCTTACCTGCTAGTGGTTTAACGTAGTTGGAATTATTAAAACTAAATTTTTTAGGTAGATTTCCTATATATGTGAACTCATATTTTTCTTTAAATTCTTTCTCTCCAAGCAAATTATCTAAACGGCTGTATATATCAAATCCTTTATTCCAATTAGCTCCCCAATGATGGGTAACAATTTTCAATTTTGATTTTCCGTCCCAATTTATACCATCATGATTATTAAATATTTCTAAATTTGCACCTGCATATATAACTTTTCTATTTTCAGATTTTAATCCTAGGTTGAAGTAAATATTCTCTAACCAAGCACTTACATAGACTGAATAGTTGGCAACAGATTGATTTGCATATTTTAAATATTCATTTACAAATTTTGTATTTTTTCTTTCATCACATTCATTTAACCTATGAACTACAAGAGTATCTTTCTTAACATATTTTTTATAGTTCATAATATCGTAATGTGTATAAGAGGAAGATTCAGAAGTTTTTCTCGGCTCAGTTAGTAATATTAAATCTATATCATCTGAAGATAAATCATTGATTACTTGGTGACCTTTTTTTACCAAGTATTCTTTTAAATTAATTGCAAATAAATTACCTCCCCCCCATGGTCCTTCTTTTGTTTGGGTTCCAATGCTAATCTTCACAGTGTCTCATTAAATAATTTTTCATATTCATCAAACCAATCTGGGATAATAAATTTTTTAGAATTTTTATAAGCTGTATCGATATTTGGAAGTGGATTGTTATACCTATTAAAGTTATATATTGATTCTTTTGATAAAACCTGGCTAGCAATTCCAACATCTGTTGAAATTATAGGGGTTTTAGAAAGACCGCATTCTAAAATAGATTGCGGCCCCCCTTCAACCCTTGAAGATACAATATAAAGATTGAGCATGTTATACATCTCATTTAGCTCATCAAAACTCACCATTTCAAAATAGTAATATTTTATACCAGCTTCTTTTAATTCATTTATGACATATTGACGCCTTCGCCCAGTGAGTAGAACAGCAGTATTATCATTTTTTTTCTGAATTTTCTTTACTATTTGTACAAACTGATCTGGACCTTTTGATAGTTTTGGTGAAACTAAATCTTTTCCTTCAGTGTCTCTCTGGAAAGAACCTATAAGAAAATCATTTTTGGAGATTTTATACTTATCTCTCAAATTTTCCTGATCTTTAATATCAAAGAAAATATTTTGGTTAGCCCAAAAAGGCAGATTCACTGTTTTTTTTCTAGTTATAACCTTTACCTGTTCTTCAGTTTTTTGAGATATGCAATGATATACGTCGACAATTTCATCTCTTTCAAGAAAATCTTTCTCTTCTTTGTTGTCAAATTTACTTTCATCTATATGGTGTATTGTGCAAAGAACTTTCTTCTTTTTCAATATTCTCATAGGTAACTTCTTCCATGTCCATGGTGATATTATCCATACTAAATCTGCCTCTTTAATCTTATTTGTATGGAGATGTTGGTTGTAATTAATCCACTCTTCGACAAATCTATCAACCACCCAATTCTCTTGAGGATTATTTATATAAATTTTCATTATTTTTTTAAGGATTTAGATTTTTTCTTACACATTTTGCATAATATTCCTGTTCTACTTTATTTAAAGTAGAAATATTACCTTCTATATTAAGATTATAAAGTTTTTGCTTCATTATTGAAATCTTATAACCGCTGTCTATTAAATCTTTCATTAATTTATAATCTTGTGAATATTTAAATTTTGAATCATATCCCCCTAGTTTTTGTAATATTCTATTTTTAATTAGAAGAGTTCCGTGTATAAATGGATTTTTAAATTTCATAGTTATATTAAGGGGTAGATAAAACTTTAGACCAGGTATTGTTTTTTCAGAGTCAATTACCCTTGCCCTGGTCCCGCATGCATCTAAATTATTTTTTTGTAAATATTTAATTTGTAATTCCAATCTATTTACATCGCTAAAGTCATCCCCATCTTGTCTAGCAATTAATTTTCCTTGTGCTGAATTTAAAAGCTTATTTAAAGAATTGGTAAGACCCTGGTTAGTTTTATTACTGAATAATTTAATGTTTTCATATTTATTACTATAAGTTTTACAAATATTGTAAGTATTGTCTGTAGAGGAGTCATCATTTAAAAGTAATTCTAGATTTTTGTAACTCTGATTAACAATACTTTCTATAGCTTTCTCAATAGTATTTTCAGAATTATAAACACTCATAATTACAGAAACTAGATTTTCATTATTATTCATGTAATGCTTCTTTAAATAAACTAATTAATTTAATTTTACTTAAATATTCATTAATAAACTTCTTATTAGCTTTACCAATTCGATTCATTTCTTCTTCATTTGAAACAAGGTTAATTTTGTCTATTAGATCGTCATAATTAAACTGCTCAAATGAGAGAGGATAATTATCAGGGAAAAATTCACCTATACCGCCTGTTCTTGGAAAAATAGCTGGGACTTCTAAAAGAGATGCCTCACAAAGAAGTGTTGGTTGTCCCTCAAAAAGTTTAGTAGCAGTAACAACAGCTCTGGAATTAAGTATTATATTCCATACTTCCTCATTTCGGACTGAACCAATAAAATTTACTTTTTTACTTTTATATTTATTTGCTAAATAATTAAGTTCTGGTCCTTCGCCAATTATTTTTAGATTCATTCTATTTAGGTTAGATTGTAAAAAAGAATTGATTAATTCCTCAACACCTTTCTCATCTGAAATTCTTCCAGCGTAGACAATATAGTCTTCTTTTTTCACACTTTTTTTATTATCAGGAATTAATAAATAATTTGGAATAACTTCAATATTATTTTTGTTAAAACCTAGGTTAATAAGAAAGTTTTTATGAAATTTTGTTAGAACTATTAATTTCAATTTATTATTTTTAATAATTTGAAAATATTTATTACCATAAATATTAACTAAAATTGACTTGATTATTGACTCTTTAAAATATTTATTAAATATTCCAGCAGTAATACTCATGCCACACGCTTTGCAATTTTCATTATTAAGTAGGTGGTTTCTTGAAAAAAATGATTTTGTACAAAAGTACCTAAAATTATGAAGTTTAATTATTAAATTAATATCGTGACTCTCAATTATTTTAAAGATACCTAATGATGCCTTGAACCACGTATTGTGTATATAAATATGATTAGGCTTAAATTGATTTATTTTTTGCAATAATAGTTGATTACTATGAGAATTATTGTTAGTTAGAAATGCAATAAGCTGAGTTAAATAATTAGTAATATTGTTTTCGAAATATAAAGTTTCAACTTTATAAAATTCTTTTAATAAGGCTAACTCTTTTTCAACAGCTATATCTTCACCACCAAGAACATTATATCTATTGTGTACTACCAATATTTTTTCCATTATATTTCAATGTAGTAATTTTTTAATAATATCTTTATTAATATTAATTTTGTGCACATACTTCTATTATTTACATACGATGTTTCCTTGATTAACTGGAAAGATGCTGGAATTTTAGAAAGGGAGATAAAATTATATAAAAAACTACATGAACTCTATGGAGTAAAATTTACTTTTTTAACTTTTGGTGACGATAGAGACCTAGAAATTAGTATTCCGTATGAATTTATTACTATTTTACCCATATATTCAGTGATCAAAAAAAAGAAAAGTAAATTAGCAAAATTTTTATCTTCATTTCTAATTCCTTTTCAAATTAAAAAGATCATTGATACCCCTGATTTAGTCAAAACTAATCAACTCTTAGGATCCTGGATAGCTATTATTATGAAAATTTTTTATGGTTGCCCAGTTGTTATAAGAACAGGGTACAATATCCTAGAATTTTCAATTAAAAATAAAAAAAACTTTTTTAAAATAATCTTCTATTACTTATTAACAATGATTTCAATAATATTCAGCGACCTTTACACAGTAACTAGTAAAAAAGATTCTGAATTTATTAAAAAATATATAAAAGTAAAAAGTAGTGAAATAATAATAAAACCCAATTGGGTAGATTTAGAGGTAAGTAGAAAATATGTAAATTCTAAAAAAATAAATGACATAATTTGTATTGGAAGATTAGAAGAGCAGAAAAATTTTGATTATCTAATAACTAATTTCTCAAATTCAGAAATAACGTTAAATATAGTTGGAAAAGGTAGCTTGAGAGAAGAGCTTGAAAAAAAAGCATCGCTAAAGAATACTAAAATCAACTTTATTAATCCGGTTAATAATGAAGGACTAGTTCAACTTATGTCTACATTTAAATTCTTCATCCTTCCCTCCAAGTTTGAAGGCAATCCTAAAGTGGTGTTAGAAGCCATGTCTGTTGGTTGTATAGTAATTGCTAATGATTTGCCTGAAATAAGAGAAATTATTAAAAATAACTGGAACGGTCTTTTTACTCCAGCATTAGAAAATAATTTTAGATCAGCCTTTGAAAATATTAATAAAGATCCAGACAAGCAAAAAGAAATCAGCTTAGAATCTATTAAAACAATTTCTGAGTCTTATTCACTAGAAGGATATGTCAAAAAAGAATATTTAGAATTTAAAGATCTAATTGGAAACTAGTTTCCTTTCCTCGTTAACAAGCTCAATTTTAATATGATTGGTTGAATCTTTAAAAATATTAGGATCATGAGTGGAGTTAATTATTGTTACTTCTTCTTTTGATAATATTTCAAAAATGAAATCTTTAGTCTTGACATCGAGGTTTGAGGTAGACTCATCTAACAAAAGAATATCAATACCTGAAATAAGGGCTCTTATAAAAGCAATCTTTTGCATTTGTCCAGAAGATAGGGATTTATTGCTTATTACTCTGTCCAGATCATAACTTGATTTTTCTTTAAAAACATCAAACTCAATCAATTTCTTTAATAGGGCTTCATCAGAAATCTCGATTTCATTACCATATATAAGATTATTGCGTAATGTATCGTTAAATATAAAAGGTGTTGCTCCTATATACCCAAACCTTGAAGAGTACGTAAAAAGCTTCCCTTCTTCGGCTAAAAGAACCCCTGCAATTAAACCCAACAAAGTACTTTTACCGGATCCGTTTGGCCCTGTAATTAATGTATGTTGATTCTTTGGAATAGTGCAGCTTATATTTCTAAAAATATACTCTTCACTGTTAAAATATTTAAAACTTATATTATCAAAAACTATTGCTGATTCTGAATCATTCAATATTTCATTACTGTAATTTTCTCTATTCACAGAGATTTTATTTTTTTCAACATTTGAAAAATGTTTAATATGTATTTGGGAATTTAATAAGTTATTAAATGAATTAGAAATACTTCCTAATTGTTGAAAAAGCCTCAAAGTAACCCCAATAAAATCAAGGGTGAGTTTCTCCACAATATTTTTGAAGCTAATCAATATTCCAAGCACAAACATTGTTAAAAAGGTTGGAAGAAATCCACTAAGCGAGTTCCAAATAGCATGTCGAATACCTAAGTTGTTGAGATCTTGCAGTAAATCGTTAAATTTTTTTATTTCAAGCTTATCTTTTTTTAATATTTTTATTAAAAACATATTTTCAACAATTTTTTCAATTTCTTTACTAACTGTTTGAGTTTTCCAATAGGTTTCATCTGTATACTGTCTTGACCGTGAAATTATTTTTTTTAAAGGTAAATATAGTACGATTATCCCACCAAGAAAATACAACAGAGTTCTAGGGTCGGATCTATAGAGATAATATGAGTAAGCTGCCACTTGAATCGAACTCATAAGAAAACTGGTAACTGCACCATAAAAAAATGTTATGTGAGCAGTTAGCTCATTAACGTAGAAATAAGCATCTGATATTGAGTAGTTGCTTTTATCAAAAACCTCTTCAAGTAAGTGAACTTTAAGATTTCTATTGATTTCTAACTCAAGAAGTTTTTGATTTATTGATTGAGCATATGTAAAAACATATCTCATAAAAACTAATATAGGCACTAAAAAGGTATTGTTAATAAATAACTCGACTAAAAAACTCAGGACATTATCTGATTGAAATTGGTCAGTTATGATTGCTGAAAATATTAAAATTAAACCAATATCAGTGGCTGCAACTAAATTTGAGAGAATAACTGTAATAACAATCCTTAACTTTTTCTTTTTGGTTTTTGTTATTCTTGATACATAAATTATGTCATCATACATAATTTTTAATTTTTTAAATATCATTATTTAATTCTATATTGTGTCTCTTTTAATAGTTATTAAAAATATCTGTGCTTTCTTTGATAAAGCTAAATATATTTTTTCACTAGATAATTTTTTAATTTTCAATCTGAACCCAGCCTTCTGGTAATAAATCTGAAGTATTTAGATCCTTTAGGTTCGTATTTTTAAACCAATATTTTGGAGCAATTATATTTTTTTGATTTGAAAGCCAAGCACCCCACCAACTAAATGTTGAGTTTGCAATAATATGTTTGTCACACTTACTCATTAAGCACATATCTAAATAATTAAAACTACCAGTAAAATCTGAAGCAAAGATAAATTTTTTATCAGAAAATAATTTTTGCTGCTTACACCACTCTGCATCGTCTGAAAATATAATAAAGATATCTTCGTTCTTAAATAAACTTATTGATTCTTTGTAGTAGTTTAAATTAAGAGCATGATGATTTGGATTTGTTACATAATCATCCCTTCTGATATGAATAGAAACTGGAGAGTCAAATTTAGAAATTATTTTATTTGCTTTAGTATTAATAAACTCTTTAAATTTAAAGTCTGATCTAATAATATCTTCAACATTTTTAAAATATTTTTCTGTTTGAAAAAATCCTGATATATCAAAATCAGATAATTTACAGTTAAAAATATTTTCATCAAAATGAAAAGACTTTTCTTTTATTTTATGTTCTGTTTCTAAATAGCCAATATTCTTTTTTTGCACTGAAGTCATTTCAAAACAATCAAAAAGAGAATGATTTTGTTTATTCCTTGGTATAAGATATTTAGTTGCTATTTTGTATGCTAAAGAATATTTTTCAAATTTTAAATATGAAGGAGGAATTAAAAAATCTTGGTTATTATTTTCTGCAAACCCCCTTAGTGCGGCGTATTTAAACATTTGATTTCCAAGCTGTCCTGGAGAAGCAAGAAAATTATATCCTATCATTAGCTAACTCTAATAATAATTATTTTTAATTATTTACAAATATTTTTCTTAATATTGGAAGCATTGATTTCTTATCAACTTACAAGACAATAAATTTCCTTTATTTTGAAGTTATTAGATATATCTTTATATCAAAAGTTATTGTTTATGTAATATAAAGTAAAGTAGAATTAAAATATATTTAAATAGTCAGTTATAAATATTGGAAGAAAATTATCAATATGTCAAATAAATATAACAAATTAGATCATGAAAATGAATTCATACCTGCTTACTTAGAAGAAAGTCTTAAAGTAGCTCAATATCAAAAAACTTTAACTAAAGAGTTGTATGAAGTCTATGAAATTATCATTGAAGCATTAAATCAGGGTGGGAAAATACTTTTATGTGGAAACGGGGGTTCGGCATCGGATGCGCAACATATAGCTGCTGAACTTGTTAACAGGTTTAAAGTTGATCGCGAACCAATACCTGCAATAGCTTTGACTACTGATACTTCAACACTTACATCTATTGCAAATGACTATGGTTATGAATTTATTTTTTCTAAACAAATTCAAGCACTTGGAAATAAAAATGATGTTTTAGTAGCAATATCAACTTCTGGGAAGAGTGAAAATATTTTGAATGCTTTGCTAGAAGCAAAACAAATTGGGTTAAAAACAATCCTCTTCACTGGACCAAATCATAAAGATATAGATAATAATTTAGATAAAATTATCAACATCCCTTCTGAGGAGACAGGTGTCATTCAACAATCTCACATTACTTTACTACAATTAATTTGTGGCCTTGTTGAAAATTCAATTATTTAAATGAAAAAAATAGCTGTTATAGGGGACTCGATTCTCGATAAGTATTCTTTCCATACTTCAAACCGGATATCTCCGGAAGCTCCTGTACCTATTGCCCAGAAAATTGATTCAAATTATTCAATTGGTGGTGCAGGGTTAGTAGCAAAAAAATTAATAGAGAAAGATAATGAAGTTGATCTTTATTCTCAGGTTGGTATGAGTTCTTATGGAGAAAAGTTTAAAAACCTATGTATGGAAATTAATATTATTGATTTTGCAGAAATTAATTTTGTTTTGACCTTAAAAGATAGGTTCATTATTAACGATAAATATTTTTTAAGAATAGATGAAGATCATTTTGAAAGTCCAAATATAAAAAATGTAATAGAACAATTTACAAAAAATATAACAAAATATAGTGCATGCATGATAACTGACTATAACAAAGGGTTCGTTTCAGAAAAAATGTATCAAGAAATAATAAGTATCTGTAAATCAAATAATATACCAACTTTTTTTGATCCAAATATCAACAATAAGTTTGATTTTTCTAATATTGATTTTATTAAACTGAATTTATCTGAAGCATATAATATAAGTTCAACAAACACAGTCGATGAATCTCTTAATTACTTTAGAACAAAAAAAATTATTCCAATTATAACAAAATCTTCCGATGGAGCTATTTCATCTATAGACAATAAAAATATTACAGTAGATGCGCCTAGCATTGAAGCTATCGATGTAAGCGGATGTGGTGATATTTTTTTTGCAGTATTTGTTAGTAATTATATTTCTGATAATAATATTGAAAATTCTATGAAATTAGCCGTCACAGAGGCAACTGAATATATTAAGTATTTTGGAAATATATAAAATTGATAATTGATAATATTGAGGAACTAAATCAAAAGCTAGGTAAGTTAAGAAATCAGAACAAAAAGATTGGTGCAATCTCCGGTGGATTTGATATTTTTCATACAGGACATAAAAAAAGTCTAAAATATTGTATTGAAAGAGTTGATCATTTAGTTGTACTAGTAAATAGTGACTCTTCTATAAAGTTATACAAAGGTAAAAACAGGCCTATAAATTCTCTAAAAAGTCGATTACAAGAATTGCAGAAATTTATTCCTGAAGCTTCATTTTTTCCTTTTAATGAAATAGTTCCAAATGAGGTATTAACGACTATAAGGCCAAATATTTACTTTATATCAGAAGAATGGGCAAAAAATCCGGTAGAAAGATTAGTTATTGAAAATTTTAATGGAAAGATAGAAGTCCATCCTCAAGTTCAAAATATATCCACCACAGAATTAATCAAAGATAAAAAACAATCAAATGGAGCAATTTTTCTAGATAGAGATGGAACTATAAATAAAGATAAAGGGTACATAAACAGCATTGATGATGTTGAGATACCTAAAGAAAATATCCAAGGAATAAAAGCGATGTCTCAATTAAAATTAAATATTTTTATTGTTACAAATCAAAGTGGGGTTGCTAAAAATTTAATTAGCTTAGAGCAGTTAAAGTTAGTAAATGCAAAAATTATAGAAATTCTTACTACTGCTGGTGGTAAAATTGACAAAACATTTTTTGATACATCTGATAGTTCAAATCCATCATTCAAAAGAAAACCAAATCCAGGAATGATCTATGAAGCCTTAGAAGAATTTGATATTGCTCTGGTCAAGTCATGGATTATAGGAGATAAAGATAGTGATATGTTGCTAGGTAAGTTTTGTAATATGAGAACTATTTATATCAAAAATTCAGTATACAAATATGAATCTAAGCTCAAGCCAGACTTTGAGGTAAATAATCTAATGGATGCATATAAAATAATTAAAGAAAACCTGTAATAATCTTATAAACAATTTACTTATTACACATTACTGCAAATGAGTTATTTAAATCATAAGAAGATGAAAAAATGTTCTTCATATCTTTTGATTTTAAGTAATCAACTATGATCTCTGGTGTCAAAATATTTTTGTGTTTTCGATTATTCCATGGCCTCCAATACTCTTGTGTGTAATGAGGTAGATATAAAAATAACACTCCATTTTTCTTTAATCTTTCTATCCAATAATCTAACGCAGCAACCCAATCATCTAAATGTTCTAAGCAATGTGATGAAAATATAAAATCAGCTTTCTTTGGGGGTAGATTAAAAGCGTCATAACTGTCTTTAAAAACAATATCAATGGGAACAGCATTGTCCAAAGCCCAAGATTTCTTTGAACAGCCAATATCATACCCGTATCCTTTACAAACTTTTAAAGCAAAAGGCTTTATGAATTGTGCAGCGTTTCCTTCTGTTTGAAAAAATGGATATTTTTTTTTATTGAAAGTTATTGTTTTTATGATAATTAATACTATAGCTCTTTTATAAAGATCTTAAGTGTTTTTTTCAATCTACCCAAGCCGAACAAATTTTCTTGTTTTGTCCTTGTTCTTTAGTAAAAAATCTTCTGACAATTTTGATAAAATTAATGATATAGTAAGCATGATCGTAAAACATGTAAAATAAGTTATATAGCCGCCTCCATTATAAAAATTACTAAGTTTAAAGGCCAGAGTTGCCCCTAGATAGTGAAAAATGTATACCCCGTATGAGTATCTACCTAAATAGTTTAGATATCGGTTGTTGAGATTGAACTTAACAAATAAAACCACTACTAAACTTAAAAATATATAAAAAATTAAAAAGTTAAGCTGAACATTTTTTGCAACTTCAATTAAATCTTCACTAATTGAATAGTTAAGAATTAACACTCTCAAGAAATATGTCAATGCAATTAGTGCAAACTGTAATAGGTAGAACTTAGAAATAGAATTATTCTCATATAAACAATAATAGAGTCCTATGCCGAGTAGAAAAATAGGTAGTTGGTTAAAAAAGTTGAAAAATAGATAGTTTTCAATATATTTAATCTCACTTATCCCTTTACTCAACATATATTCAATAATTTTTTGTTGGAAGAAAAAGTTATAAAACAAATAAACGATACTTTGGACAAAAAATATATAGTAAATATTTTTCTTTTTTAAAATTATGAACAATATTGGAAAAAGCAAATAAAAAAAGATTTCTGCAACAATTGACCAACCTCCTGGCGCCGCGGTTTCAATATTGCTATATTCTGGTGATATAAAATGACTTGTAAAAATAAGCATCAATTTATATGTTGAAGAATTTAGATTATCTAAATTGTATATAAACCCTGAAACAATAAAAAGAGGTAGTACTCTGTATAGTCTATTAAAGTAAAAAGTTTTTAAATTTACTTTTTTATTTATCCAAGTATATGTAATCATTATTCCTGAAATAATAAAAAAAAGCTGCACACCATACCGCCCAAGACTTTTTATTAATTTGTGAATACTTGTTGGGCTATCTATAAAGTATGCGTGATTAACCAAGACACCAAAAATAGCAATGCCCCTTAATGAGTCAAATGAAGAAATTCTATTTTTTGCCATAATAAAACTATACACATATTAATTAACATTAATTTTTTAAGATTTAGTAATAAAATTTTTTATTAAAATTAAAATATGTATATGAAAACAGCTGTTGTCTTTGGTGCAGGAGGTTTTATTGGCTCCCATATGGTTAAAAGACTTAAATCTGAAGGATATTATGTAAAAGGTTTGGATTTAAAATATCCTGAATTCTCAGATTCTGTTGCCGATGAATTTATGATTTATGATTTAACTAATCCACAATTATTTAAAGAAATTTTAACCTACAATCTAACTGATACTTTTGATGAGATCTATCAATATGCTGCTGATATGGGTGGTGCTGGTTTTATTTTTACTGGCGATAACGATGCAGAAATTATGACAAATTCTGGACTTATCAATATGAATTTACTAAAGGCTCAAGTAATCTTAAATAATAAACTCAATAAAAATACTACAAAAATATTTTATAGTAGCTCAGCTTGTATTTATCCAGAATATAACCAACTAGATCCTGATAATCCAAATTGCTCTGAAGAATCTGCTTATCCTGCAGATCCTGATTCAGAATATGGCTGGGAAAAACTATTTAGTGAAAGGCTCTTTCTTTCATACAATAAAAACTTTAAATTACCTGTAAGAATTGCTAGGTTTCATAATATTTTTGGCCCTGAAGGAACATACGAGGGTGGTAGAGAAAAAGCTCCTGCAGCTATTTGTAGAAAAGTTGCTAATGCAAAAAATGGCGAGATTGAAATATGGGGAGATGGTAAACAAACAAGATCATTTCTATACATTGACGAATGTATAGAAGCAACAAGAAGACTTATGGAGTCAGATTTTATAGGCCCAATAAATATAGGGTCAGAAGAAATGGTGAGTATAAATGAATTAGTTCAGACTGTTTCTGAAGTTGCTAAAAAAAGTATAGTATCGAAACATATAGATGGACCCCTCGGAGTAAGGGGAAGGAATTCAAATAACGATTTAATTAGAAAAGAACTTGGTTGGGATTTTGAAATGACTCTTCATGATGGAATTGAGAAGACCTATACATGGATAGAAGAAAAATTAAACAATTAATTATTTTCAACAACATACCATTTATTTTTTTTCAAAATTGGATGTGGATGATTTCTAAACCAAGGGTTAGGAACTACTACAGTTGAATCCTCTTTAGATTTAAGAAATGCTGCCCAGAATGCAAAAGAACTATTTCCTACGAGAAAATGCTTGTAATGTAGCATACTTGAAAAGGCTGTTATAGTCTCAACTTTGTCATCAATTCCGTCAATGCCCTCTATTTCAGAGTTATCATTTTTACCGGATTTTTGTGCAAATATATTTTCGGCATCTTGAAAGATGTTCTGTTGTGAAACCCAGTCATAATCATCTGTAAAAATATCAAATTTTAAATTACTATTATTTTTTTTAATTATTTGTAATCCCTTTTCATAAAAATTTATCTTTAAGTGTCTGTCATCTTTTATAAAATCTCCTCGTCTTACATGTATCATCGCATAATCATTACTTTTGTTGAAACCGGAATTAATTATTTGCTCTTTTTTAAGAGAACTGATCATGAACTCTTTACTTGCTTCTATATATTTCATATCTTTCCAATAGTCATTCAAAAAAAGTATCTTTGCATCTGAATTCAATATATCCTCATTATCTTTACTGTATTTATAATCTTTAAATAACACATGAAGATTTGAGCTCCTAATTTTTTTATTAGACTCAAAAATCATCCCTGATTTAAAAATTTGCTTTGAGATAATGCTCTGTTCTTCAAAACCAAAATTATTAATAGGAATTGTTAATCCTCTTGGAGTACTTGTTCCTTGGACTCTAAATAAATCTGTATTTAAAGTAACCTTGTAATTATTAGTCTTAAGATAATTAGCAAATGCAAATTGAAATAGTTGATTACCAAAACCGCCTTTCATGAAGACAACTGCTTTTTTCATTTATTTAATATATAGTTACTTTTCATATACTCTCTTCTAGTACTTTAGCGTGAAAGTATCATTATATTTTTTCGTACTTTCCACTTAAAGTTATTTTCATTTGCCCAATTGATTATTTCCATCTGGTTAGGCAAAATATGTTTTTTTGCCTTTGGGTAAAATGCACTAAATATCCTAAAATCATCGATTAATATATTTAATTTTTTAAATTTTGAGAGTTTTTTTTCAATTAATCCAAGTTCCTGCAACACAGGAGAGTGATTCACCCCTTCATAGGTGTCTCCAGCAGAAAAGTGGCCGTCTAGCCAAAAAGAAATATTTTTTGCATCAATATTTTCTAATAGATCTCCAAGACAATCTTCAGATGTGCCATGAATTAACTTTACATTTTTTTTACTATTTAACTTTTCCCTTGATATCTCATAATATTTGTTACTTGGTTCAATACTGTAAACCATCTTTGCTATATCAGCTAAATATTCAGTCGAAAGACCTAAATAAGTTCCGGTTTCAACCCAAATCCCATCAGTGATATTATTTTTATCGAACAGCTTTTTTTTAAAGATGAATGGCGCAGCTTTATTATGTTTTGAGATCCAACCCAGCAACTTCCACTTAGATAAGTAAAGTATAAATATTTTAGAGTCTACTAATTTTTGAACAAAATAATAAAACAAATTTTTCATTGTTATCTCAATAGAATCTTAGACATTAATAAAAAATAGGGTAGTAATTCTAGATTTTGTAATTTAATATTAAATCTATGATTAATGGGAAACCGCTTGTCTATCAATTGAATAGTTTCTTTAATCGATTAAAAATTAAAAAGAAAAAATTAATGATAAATTCATACCAATTTATATATTTATTATTATTTAAGAAAAGAATTTCCAATTATACAAATAAAGTTGAACTAATTAAAAAGGATGGGTAAAAATTGGATTCAAAGGTTATATCAGTTGTAACAAGTAGTATGAATAGAGAGAGAAATCTACTAGAAAACATAAAGTGTATCCAAAAACTATCTAATGTCCAAGAACATATCATTATAGATTGGAGTTCCGATCAAAATATTTCTAAAACTATTCAGGGTAAAAAAATTAAAATTTTTAGAATTGATAATCAAGCATTCTGGTGGCATAACAAGGCCTACAATGCTGCTTTTCATCTTGCTAGCTCAGAGTATATTTTAAAAATTGATGCAGATGTTTTAATTGATTACCAAAAATTTAACAAATTAAAATATTGGAATTATGATTTAATTGTTTTCTTTAATAATCCAAATGATCCAGGAAATTTTTTAATTAAAAAAGAAGTCTTCAATAAAATTAATGGGTTTAATGAATATTTTTGGCAATGGGGCTGGGGGCAGGATCATGATCTTATCTCCAGAGCAACTAAAAGTATAAAAAATATTAAATATTTAAAAGTATATGAAACTATTTCAAAAATTGACCACCATAATGTTGGGAGAAGTGATGTTCTTGTTAATGACTTATATAAGAAACCTGATCACTTTTATTATTCATATATAAAAGCAACCAATGACACCAATGCTTTTCTGGCTTCAAAAAATTTATGGTCATCTGAGAATATCTTAGATTACAGCGTTCATAATAACGAAATTAAAATTAATCATAATTTTGATTTAAAAGATTTAAACTTTGTTTTAAAGTTTCAATATAAGTGGAAAATATGTCATTCCTTTGCAAAAGTTTATAAAAATGATACAACTTTTACAAAAAGGTTTTTTGCCATTTTCTTATTTTTAATTCCTAGAAAAATATTATCAAAATATTTTTCTATTAAATTGTATATATTTAAAAATTAATTTTTATATTTGATTTTTTACCAATTAGAAAAAATCAAACTTTAACCTTCTAGCCAATTATTATTTTTGGTAAACCAATCAACAGTTTGTTCCATGCCTTTTTCAAAATTAGTATCAAAATGTCCTTCAATTTCTTTAATCAGCGATATATCAAGTCCATATTTAATATCGTGACCAGGTCGTTCTGGATCCATATGTTCTAATTTATATGTAAATTCTTTATTGAGCAACTTCCCAATAACTTCAACAACCTCAAGGTTTGAAATTAAGCTTTCTCCTGATATATTTATTTTTGGTGGAGATTTTTTTTGTATTTCAAAAGCTTTACTTTTTACCATTGGATAATTTTTAATGAGATAAACTATTGACTTGGCAAGATCATCATTATAAATGTAGTACCTGCTACCTGGGTTTTCATTTGAGTCAGTGTGTACCAAAATTTCTTCATTTTGTAGTATTTTTTTTATAGTATTTGGGATAAACTTTTCAGGATTTTGCCTTTTTCCATAGACATTGGAGCAATGACTAATTAACGAGGGAAGGGAATAAGTATTATTATAAGCAATTGTTAGCTCTTCCCCCGCTGCCTTTGTAGCTGAATAAGGATTTTTTGAATTGTACCTATCCCACTCATTAAACTTAGATATTTCATCTGAGGGTCCAAAAACTTCATCTGTACTAAAATAATAGAAAAGTTCTAATTTATCTAATTTTCTTGCTGCTTCTAACATATTAAAAGTTCCTAAAATATTATCTTTTATAAATGTTGAAGGATCCTCAACTGATCGCGTCACATGCGAAGATGCTCCTATGTGAAGAATAATATTAACGTCTTCAAATTTTTTGATAATATTATCTGAAAGCTCTGCCTTAAAGTCATGATAGACAAATTTAACTCTTGGCCTTGTTTCTTCTCCAGATTCACTAATTACTTCGTTGATTCTATTTAAATCACCAGCGTAACTCAATCTATCAACTACAAAAAGATTCCAGTCTGTGGATACAAGTATTTCCTTAATAACTTGATGGCCTATAAA
>MDTG01326328.1_pt1 | contig 19380 bp, 17 predicted proteins | sample 811421 | NCBI WGS metagenome assembly MDTG01 (sample SAMN05326645, study PRJNA326480) | marine metagenome | isolation source: seawater | place: Pacific Ocean: South East | collected 2011
AAGCAAATTTAAATCGGGCTAGCCTTAAATGGGAGCATCAACTTAATAAATAACGGGGGATTATATCATGACAATTAACTTTAAAACGCCAGAGATAAAAGAATTGCAACCAAGACTTTTAGTAATGGGTGTTGGTGGAGCAGGTGGAAACGCTATTAACGCAATGATTGATGCCGGAATGGAAGGTGTTGAGTTTGTTGCCGTTAACACTGATGCACAAGATTTAAAAATGAGTAAAGCACACGCTAAAATTCAAATTGGAATGAATTTGACAAAAGGATTAGGCGCAGGTGCTAAAAATGACATTGGACAAGCAGCGGCAGATGAGTCTTTGAATGAAATAACAAGTTTTTTGCAGGGTGCTAATATGGTTTTTATAACTTCAGGTATGGGTGGTGGCACAGGTACTGGAGCATCTCATGTTATTGCAAAAGCAGCAAGAGAATTAAATATTTTGACAGTTGGTGTAACAACACTTCCTTTCTCTTACGAAGGCCCTAAAAGAATGAGACGAGCAGTCGAAGGATTAGAAGAATTTAAAAAACATTTAGACACTGTTATAGTTGTACCAAATCAAAATCTTTTTAAAATTGCGAGTGAAACAACTACTTTTGAAGAGTCGTTCAACTTATCTAACAATGTTTTAAAACACGGAGTTCAAAGTGTAACGGATTTGATGGTTAGACCGGGTATGATTAATTTAGACTTTGCTGATGTTGAAACTGTGATGAGCTCTATGGGGAAAGCTATGATGGGAACCGGAGAAGCTGAAGGAGATAACAGAGCAATGTCAGCAACAGAGATGGCACTTAATAACCCATTAATTGATGAATATTCTCTACAGGGTGCAAAAGGATTATTGATTAATATTACAGGTGGTAATGACCTTACGTTATTTGAGGTGGATCAATCTGTAAACAAAATTAGAGCAGAGGTTGATCCAGAGGCAGAACTAATATTTGGAGCGATAAAAGATGAAAATATGACGGGAAAAATTAGAGTATCTATAGTTGCCACTGCTCTAGACGGTCATAAAAATGATAATAAAACTGTATTAAATATGTTCTCAAGAATACAAAATAGAAACACAGGTTATTCTGAAAATTTATTTTCACATAATCCAAGAGTAGAAAGTAATTCTTTGGGTTCAATCGAAGGAGCTACAGCTTTGAAATTAGATCAAAGTTACCAATTAGAGGAACATGAGCAAAAAGACAATATCAACAGTTTTGAAAATCAATTTAATCACGGAAATGAAAAGGAAATTTTAGCAAGTAACGAAATTTCATCAAATAATTTTCCATCCGGTGTTTCAATCGAAAGCGCTTCATATATAGAGAACAATAATTTAACTGAGGATGAAACTGATATATCGACGCTTGAAAATGATGAAGAATATACTCCAAAATTATTCTCTGAAGAACAAAGTTATCAAAGTGACGAAATAATAGATAAAACTCATGATCAAGAAAACAGCGTTTCAGATCAATTATTTGACAATGATAATAATGACGATGAGGATTTTGAGATACCAGCATTTTTAAGAAAACAAAAATTTTAATGATTGAAATTTTGACTAATGAACAATCAAACATCATCACTGGAATATTCGCATTTTCCAGTGATGTTGGATGAAGTTTTAAAAATATCTTCCCCAAATACAGGAAAAAAATTTATTGATTGTACTTTTGGCGGTGGAAATTATTCAAAAGAAATATTAAAAATTTCTCAAACTTTAGTAAAAGCAATTGACAGAGATAGAAAAGCGTTACCAATCGCAGAAAATCTAAAAAAAAAATTTCCAAAAAGATTTGAATTCTTTCAAATAAGATTTAGTGATTTAGATTCAATACCTGATAATAATTTTGACACCATCATTTTTGATCTAGGATTATCTTCAATTCAGTTAGATGATCTTAATAGAGGATTTTCCTTTAAGTCCAATGAAAAACTCAACATGAAAATGGGCATAAACGAAATATCAGCCTTAGAAGCAGTAAATAATTTGAGTGAAAAAGATTTAAAACTAATTATTAAAATTTTTGGTGATGAAAAAGATGCATCTAGAATTGCAAAAAATATTGTTAAGCATCGGAATTTGAAAAAAATTATATACACTTCAGATCTAGTAAAAATAATTAAAAAAAGCAAAAGAAAAAATTATACAAGTAAAATAAATCCCTGTACTAAAACTTTCCAGGCACTAAGAATCTTTGTCAATAAAGAAATTACAGAACTAATAAATGGCATCATAAGTGCAACTAAAAAATTAAAGCCAGGAGGTAAAATTTTAGTAATTAGTTTTCATTCTATTGAAGATAGAATAATCAAATATTTTTTTACAAATTTTTCAAAAAACAAATCTCTGCCATCAAGATATTTACCTGAAAATAAGTTTAAAGAAAAAAATTTATTTGATGAATATAGAAATAATATCTTAAGACCATCATCAAAAGAGATTAAAGAAAATATTCGATCTAGGTCAGCCAAACTAAGGTTCGCGGTAAGAAGCAATGATGAATTTAAATATCCTACAGACATGTTTAAAAAATTTAAAAGATACTTAGATTTGGAGTCATTAAATGTATAAGAAAAAAATTATAATCTCTATTACCTTCTTTGTTTCTTTTTTGATTATCACCTCAATTATTAAGAATAAAACGAGAGTAATCGAAAAAAAAATTTTTAACATTAATGAAAAAATTTTACTTAAAAAAAAAGATTTTAATGAAACTCAGCTGGATTTTTATTATTTGTCCTCACCATCTGAAATTGAGAATAAATTAAATTTAGCTGGTCTAAACAATTTTAGCCCAATAAAATTTTCAAATATATTTTTTGACATAAATGATTTTATGAAAATTAAAAATAAAACATCAGACATTAAGGATTTCAATGAAAAAACAATCCAAAAAAAATAAAAATATTAATCAAAAAAGTTTTTATTTTGAAGATTATTTTGAAACAAATAAGAAAAATAAGATATTAAAAAAGACTAATAATTTTCAAGATAGAATATATCTATTATTTTTTATTTTTTTTTCACTGGTATTAATTTTTTCAATTAAAATTACTCATATTTCACTTATTAAAAAAAATATTTTTAATTTAGAAAATCAAAATTCACACTTTTCTCTCATGAGAAGAGACATAGTAGATAGAAACGGTATAATTATTTCAAGAAACATCAATACTTTCCATGCAGCAATAGATCCAAAATTAGTAAAAGATAAAAAAAGTTTTTTAATTAAATTAAGATTAAATTTTCCTGATTTACCCGTTGAAGAGATTAAAAAAAAACTAGATAAAAAAAAATATTTTCGGATAAAAAAAAGAATTGATCAAGTTGAGAAGAATAAATTTTGGTCTTTAGGCGAAAAAGCAATTAAATTTGAACCTTTTCAAGCAAGAATGTACACCCATGGAAATTTATTTAGTCATATTATTGGTCAGGTTGATTATGATAATTATGGAATATCCGGCATCGAGAAATATTTTGACAGAGAGTTAAAAAGTAAAAAATTACTCCAAAAACCTCTTGAATTAACATTAGATAGCAACATCCAACACATAATCAATAAAGAACTAAATAACGCAATTAATACTTTTGATGCTACTGGTGGAGGGGCTTTACTTATGGAAGTAAATAATGGAGATATCATTTCATTAGTATCACTACCCAACTTTAATATAAATCAAAGAGTTTCTATAAAAGATGAAAAATTTATTAATAAAATTACTAAAGGTGTTTATGAGTTAGGGTCTATTTTTAAAACATTTACTGTAGCATTAGCAATCGAAAATAAATTAGTAGATGAGGAAACTATTATAAAGAATATTCCAAAAAAAATTCAGTGCTCAATTCACGAAATTCAAGATATGAAAGAGCATCCAAAAAATTTGTCTGTTGAGGAAATTTTGGTAAGATCTTCTAATGTGGGCTCCGTAGTTCTTGCAAAAAAAATAGGCAAAGAAAACTTTAAAAATTTTATTGAAAAAACAAAAATTACAAAAAATCCACAAATCGAATTGGAAGAAGTTGGCTCACCTCACCAATTAAAATGGAACAAATGCAAATTAGAGACAGTTTCCTTTGGGCATGGTATTACTACAACTCCTTTACAGGCAACCGCCTTGTATGCGGCCATAAGCAATGGAGGGAAACTAGTTACTCCAAGTTTAATTAAAAATAGAAAAGCCGAAGATAAAAAGACGATAATTTCTAGCGAAACGAGCAAAAAATTAATTAACCTATTGAGAAAAGTTGTGAGCAGCAGTTATGGCACAGCAAGTTTGGCTGATAAAGATGGATATTTTGTAGGAGGAAAAACTGGAACCGCTGAAAGCTATGGAGACAATAAAAATAGAATAAATACATTTATATCCGTATTTCCTTCAACTAAACCAAAATATACTTTATTCGTAATGTTGGAAAATCCTAAAATTAACAAAGACCTTATCTATGATTATCGAGGTGTAAAAACTAAAGCGCCTTACAACACTTCTGGTTGGAATTCTGTTTATGTTACGGGCAAAATAATAGAAAAAATTGGACCAATTTTAGCCATAAATAACAAGGATTTTACAGACCTGCATGTTGCTGAAAAATTTAATTAAAGATATCCCAGAAGATAAAAAAAAAATCAATATTTCTGGACTTTCAATGAATAGTAAAGAAATCAGAAAAAATTATATTTTTTTTGCAATTAAAGGAAATAAGTTTAATGGAGAAAAATTTATTGATGAGGCAATTAAAAAAGGTGCATCTGTAATTGTTTGTTCAAATACTTGTAAGATATCTAATATAAATACACTTGTGATCAAAACAAATAATGTAAGATACTTATTGAGTGAAATAGCTTCAAAATTTTATCGATTAAAACCTAAGAACATTATTGCAGTCACAGGAACAAATGGAAAAACTTCAGTAGCAGATTTATTTTATCAAATATTAAGAATTAATAATATACCTGTAGCAACTATAGGTACTCTTGGAATAAAATATAATGGCAAGATTAAGAAGACAAATCTTACCTCACCAGACACGATCGCTCTTCATAAAAATTTATACTACTTAAAAATGAAAAAAATTGATCACGTAATTATTGAAACATCTAGTCATGGATTGCATCAAAAAAGATTGCATCATATAAATTTTAAAGCTGCAATATTTACTAATTTTAGTCAAGACCACTTAGATTATCACAAAACAATGAAATCTTATCTCAATGCTAAACTAACACTATTTCGAGAAGTTCTAAAACAAAAATCCTTAATCATATCTGATAGCAAAATTATGCCATTTCAAATTCTTAAAAAAATAGCAAAAAAAAGAAATTTAAAACTTATAGATATTAACAATAATTATAAACGATTTATGAATTTTTCAAATTATTTAAAGAGTGATTTTAAAATTAGAAACTTAACTATGGCGGTCGAAGCAGTGAAGTTGTCTGGATTAAAGGAAAAATTTGTACACCGATCTTTAGGAAAAATAAAAGATGTGAATGGCAGACTTGAATTAGTAAAAAGGTACCCAGATAATGTAAAGGTTTTTATTGATTATGCTCATACACCTGATGCTTTGTCGAAAGCATTACAGTCAATCAAAGATTACTATGGAAAAAATATTTCTATAGTTTTTGGATGTGGAGGTGATAGAGATAAAAAGAAGAGACCATTAATGGCAAAAGTAGCGGATGAATTCTGTAAAAAAATTTATATTACCGATGATAATCCCAGAAGTGAAAATCCAAGAAAAATAAGATCAGAGCTTTACAAAAATATAACAAAAAATAAAGCTTTTAATATTGGTAATAGAACTTTAGCTATAAAAAAAGCAATTCATAATGCAGACCCACAAGAAATAATACTTATCGCCGGTAAAGGCCATGAAGAACTTCAAGTTTATAAAAATAAAATATTAAAAATCTCAGATAAAAAAACTGTTAAAAAGATAAATAAAAAATATAGAAATTTAAGTAAAAGAGAACTTTATTTTTCTGATAACAGACTACTACTTAAAAATATTTTAGGTAAATTTGAGCACGTTAATTTTGATAATCTATCAATTGACTCTAGGAAAATTAAAAAAAATAATTTATTTTTGACCATTAAAGGAAAAACAAACGATGGAAATACATTTATTAATCATGCTTTAAAAAAAGGGGCAGGATGTATTATTTCATCTTCAACTGAGAAAATAAAAAATAAAAAAATAATAAAAGTAAAAGATACCATTTCTTTTCTGAATAAATTTGCAAAACTTAAACGAGAACACACCTTAGCTAAAATAATAGCAATAACAGGTAGTGCCGGAAAGACATCTTTAAAAAAATTAATTGGAGATTTGCTTAACAATTTCGGAAAGACTCATTCTTCACCAAGATCTTTTAATAATTACCTTGGAGTTCCAATCAGTTTATCCAATTTAAATTTTGATGATAAATATGGGGTTTTGAAGTAGGCATGAGCAGGCCTGGAGAAATAAAAAGTTTAACTAAACTCATTAATCCTCATTTAGGTGTAATAACCAATATTGGTGAAGCTCACATTGAAAACTTTAGAAATATTCATGGAATAGCTCGAGCAAAGTCAGAAATTATTGAAAGCATAAAGCCCGGTGGCACTATTATTCTAAATAGAGATGATAAATTTTATAAATTTTTATATAAAATTGCAAAATCACATAAACTAAATATTTTTACTTTTGGAAAAAATAAAAAATCAGATGTTAGACTTGAAAGAATTGTTAAAAAGGGGTCTATGTCACAAATTTTTATCAATATCGATAACCAATCTATTAACTTTAAAATCAGAGATTTAAATATTTACAATGTCCTGGCTGCACTGGCTGTATTAAAGGTTCTAAGAATAAACATTTTAAAAATTAAAAATAAAATTGACAAATTCGAGTCACCTGAAGGAAGAGGTAAAAAATACAATATAAATCGATATAAGAAAAAATTCACACTAATTGATGAAAGTTATAATGCTAATCCATTATCAGTAAAAAATGCTATCAATAAGTTCAGTTTGATCAAAAAGGGTAAATTTAAAAAGTACTTAATACTTGGAGATATGCTTGAATTAGGTTCTAAATCAAAAAAATATCATGGAGAATTATCTAAAGTTATTAACAATTCTGATATTGATAAAATTTTCATTAAAGGAAAAAAAACGATTTTCACATATAAACATCTTATTGAAAAGAAGAGAGGAAATATTTTACAAAATAATGAAGATATAGATTTTGTTTTGAAAAAGATAATATCAAATAATGATTATATCATGATAAAGGGATCAAATGCTACTGAGCTTTATAATTTTAGTAAAAGGATGATAAAAGGAATTTAAATGCTATTTAATTTATTAACCTCTCTGATTGATCAATACTCCTTTTTAAATGTATTTCGATATTTGACTTTTCGAACAGGTTTGTCTGTAGTAACTTCATTAATCGTTGTATTTATAATAGGTGGTCCACTAATAAAATTATTTTCAGAAAAGATGATTACCGGCCCAATCAGACAAGATGGACCAATTGATCATATAATAAAAAAATCTGGCACCCCGACTATGGGTGGAGTAATTATAATTATTGGAATCTTATCCAGTACCCTTTTATGGGCTGACCTAACTAATATCTACGTTTGGACACTGATATTTGTCTCATTATCCTTAAGTATATTGGGATTTATAGATGATGTTTTAAAAATAAAATTTAAAAATTCTAGAGGGCTTAAATCGAAATATAAATTTTTAGGTCAAGTTTTAATAAGCTCAATTACTCTATATATTTTAATTAGTTATTCTAACCACGAGTATTTATATAACCTCTATTTTCCTTTTTTTAAAAACTTGATATGGCAAATGGGTCTATTTTTTATTCCCTTTGGTCTATTTGTAATTATTGGTGCCTCAAATGCTGTAAATTTGACCGATGGATTAGACGGATTAGCTACGGTGCCTGTTATGCTTGTAGCACTCTCATTTACTTTAATCTCTTATGTAGTTGGAAATACAATTTTTTCGGATTATTTACAGATACAATATATACCAGATGTTGGAGAGTTATCAATTTTTTGTGGATCAGTCGTAGGAGCATGCCTTGGTTTTCTTTGGTATAACGCACCCCCAGCAAAAATTTTTATGGGCGATACTGGTTCCCTTTCATTAGGGGGCTCACTAGCAGCTATAGCGATCATTGTTAAACACGAAATAGTTTTGGCTATTATCGGTGGTTTATTTGTTTTAGAAACAATTTCAGTAATTATTCAAGTAGCTTCTTTTAAATTAACCGGTAGAAGAATTTTTAAAATGGCGCCGATACATCATCATTTTGAGAAAAAGGGATGGGCAGAGTCCACGATTGTAATTCGCTTTTGGATTATTGCTATTATTCTAGCATTAATTGGACTAGCAACATTAAAGTTAAGGTAAGGAATGAGTCAAATTCATATGCTTAGAGAGCAATCCTTCCTTGTTTATGGATTGGGATCTTCGGGAGCATCAGTTATTAAATTTTTTAAAAGAAATAAGATAAAAAATTTTAAAGTATGGGATGATGAAAAGATTAATTCATTTGTAAAATATAAGGCAAAAAACCTTGATAAAACTTTAGAGATAGTTGATTTTATTGTTTTATCTCCAGGTGTAAGTTTAATAAAAAATAGATGTTTAAGAAAATTTGAAAAAAAAATAATTACTGACATTGACTTATTTTTTATCACCAATAATGAGTCCAAAAGTATTGTTGTTACTGGCACAAATGGAAAATCAACTACTTGTAAACTGCTTGCGCACCTTCTTAAAAAAAATAAATTTAAAACTTTTTTAGGGGGTAATATTGGTACCCCAATTTTAGATATACAAAATTCGAAAAATGATTATGTAATAATAGAAGCATCTTCATTTCAACTTTCGCATTCAAAATTTATAAGCCCGGATTATGCTTTTTTTTTAAATTTCACCAATGATCATTTAGATTGGCACGGAAATATAACAAACTATTTAAATTCAAAATTAAAAATCTTTCAACTTCAGACTAAGAAAAACTATGCAATAATTGATAAAAAATACAAAAAATTTTTTATTCAAAAAAAATTTTTAAGTAATCTAATTCATCCTAATAAAAAAAGATATTTCAAGACTAAATTAAAGATAAACAACGAATATCTAATATCTAAAATTAATGATGAAAATATGAATTTCGTCTATACCTTTTCTAGGTTAATGAGAATTAGTGAGAAATCCTTTATTCGATCAATGAAAACTTTTAAAGGGTTACCACACAGATTTGAAATTTTTATTAAAAAAAAATATTTAACCTTTATAAACGATTCTAAAGCAACAACTTTTGAAGCTTCACAATCTGCGTTATCAAGCTGCACTAATATATACTGGATACTGGGCGGCTTTCCTAAGAAAGGTAATAAGATAAAACTATCAGGCATTAAAAAAAATATTATTAAATGTTACATAATTGGCAATTACACCAATTTCTTCAAAAAACAGGTTCAAGGTAAAGTAAGTTTTTCTATTACAAAAAATTTAAAAAATTCAATAATCAAGATTTTAAAAGACGTAAAATTAACTAACAAGGTTAGAAGCTCAATCTTATTAAGTCCTTCCGCAGCATCTTATGATCAATTTAACAATTTTGAGAAGAGAGGGGAAGAATTCAAGAGGCTTTGTAAAAAATATGAAGGAAAATTCTTTAAAACTTAAACTAATTAATTACTGGAGCAGCTTAGATAAAAAAATTTTATTAAGTTTTTTGATCTTATTTTTCTTGGGTTTATTTTTTTCCTTTTCTTCAACATCGTCTCTAGCAGGTGAAAGACTAAATAAAAATTACTATTTTTTTTTCACAAAACATCTTACTTTTACATTTTTAGCTTTAGTTGTTATGATATCAATATCATTAATTAAAACAGAAATATTTATAAAACTTGTAACACCTTTATTTTTCATTTCTTTTATATTTTTAGCACTTGTGCCAATAATTGGAATTGAGGTTAAAGGAGCTAAGCGTTGGATTGATTTATATCTTTTTAGATTACAACCTATTGAAATATTGAAACCTTTTTTTATTCTAATGACTGTAAAAATACTTACTTTAGAAAAATTCAAAAATTCACAAATTAAATATTTTTTAAGTTTTATACTTTTAGGTTCAGTTATAATTTTATTAATAGATCAGCCAGATCTAGGGCAATCTATCTTGTTAATATGTAGTTGGGTTGCAACTGTTTTTATATCTGGAGTAAGCTTATTTTATATATTCATTTTCTTTTCCGTATTTTTGACAACACTTGGCTCGTTACTTTTTTTTCTACCTGAAAAATTTGGATATATTACAAATCGACTAATCACTTTTTTTGACCCAAGTCAGGGAGATAAATTTCAGTCTTCCGCAGCCCTTGATGCAATAAAATTAGGAGGATTAACCGGGCAAGGGATGGGTGAGGGAATATTAAAAGAGAGCGTTCCTGAAGCTCACACGGATTATGTAATAGCTGTAATATCTGAAGAATATGGTTCTATTGTTTCAATATTAATTTTAATAATATTTTTATATATTTCATTTAGAATTATAAAAAATTGTTTTAATCAAGATAATCAATTTTTAAAAATTTCTCTAATCGGTTTAGCAACACTATTGATATTTCAAACTTTCATACATGCTGGGGTTAACACTAATTTATTACCGACAACAGGTATGACATTACCCTTTTTAAGTTACGGTGGTTCATCCTTAATTGGTAGTGCTATTCTAGCTGGGTTGGTTTTAAATTATACTAAGAACAAAACGTATTTATATGACTGAGGAAAAGATAATTATTGCAACTGGTGGCACTGGAGGTCATGTTTTTCCAGCTTATAGCCTTGCAACATTTTTAAAAGGGAAAAATTTTAACGTTAAGCTTGTAACTGATCATAGAGGCTTAAAATATTTAAAGAATTATAAAGACCTCAATGTAACAAAAATAAATTCATCCCCTATACAAAAGAAAAATATTTTAAGATTCTTATTTTCAATATTTATTATTGTTTTTTCAATAATGAAATCTTTTTTATATTTAATATTAAATAGACCCTCAATTATTTTTGGAATGGGTGGATATTCCTCTTTTCCAATTTGTTTTGCTGCATCAATTTTAAGAATTAAATTTGTAATATATGAAAACAATCTCATCATCGGCAAAGCTAATAGATATTTGGTTCCATTTGCAAATACAGTTTTTGTTTCTTATAAAGAGCTTAAGGGTATACCTAAAAAATTTAATAATAAAATTTACCCAATAGGGAATATAGTTAGAGAGGAAATAATTAATACAAATTTTACTGATCGACATATGATATTTGATGAAATTAAAGTTTTAGTATTGGGAGGAAGTCAGGCAGCAAAAGTATTTGCAGATGAACTTCCGCAAATTTTTAAAAAATTAAAAGATAATAAAATACCAATCAAAGTTTATCAGCAATGCCAAAAAAAACAAACTGATCAGTTGTTAAATTTTTACCAATTAAACGGAATCACTTGTGAAATCTTCAATTTTACAAATAATATTATTGATTATTATTCCAAGGCAAATTTAGTTATAACACGTTCTGGGGCCTCTGTTCTTGGAGAGTTAATTAATTATAAAATTCCATTTATTACAATACCCTTGCCAACATCAGCAGAAAATCATCAATATAAAAATGCAGAATTTTATTTTAATAATGGTTATGGATATTTATTAGAAGAAAAAAATATAAAAGAAAAATTATTTAATTTAATAAAGACAATCTTTAATGATAAAACACTTATAAATAATATTTTGATCAATCAAAAAAAATATTCAGACAAAAATATTTTTAGCATCTTAAACAGCCAACTAAAAAAAATTTTAAATGAAAAAAATTAATTTGGGGCAAAAAGATATTATTCATTTTATAGGTATAGGCGGGATTGGTATGAGTGGGTTAGCTCAAATAATGAAAAACATGAGCTTTAAAATTCAAGGCAGTGATCAGAATAAAAATAAAAATACAATTATTTGCTCTAAATTAGGAATAAAAATATTTATTGGTCACTCTTCAAGCAATTTAAGTAAAGCAACTATAGTAGTGAAATCTTCTGCAATTAAAGGCAATAATGTAGAGATAAAATATGCAAAAAAAAACAAAATTCCTATTTATTCAAGAGCCGAAATATTAGCGGATGTTGTTTCTTTAAAAAAGAATATAATAATTACTGGCTCGCATGGCAAAACAACAACCACTTCTCTGGTAGCAAAAATATTATCTGATCAAAGGTTGGATCCAACTATTATTAATGGTGGAGTAATCAATTCTTTAAATAGTAATGCCAAACTTGGAAAGGGCGAGTGGGCAATATTGGAAGCAGATGAGTCCGATGGGAGTTTTTTAAAATTACCAATTAACTATTCAATTGTTACCAATATAGATTATGAACATTTAGATTTTTATAAAAGTTATAAAAATTTAGAAAAATCTTTTTTAGAATTTATAAATAAAACTCCTCCAACTGGAAAATCTGTTATTTGTATAGATAGCATAAACATAAGAAAAATTATGAATAAGATAAAAAATAAAAATATTTTAACTTATGGAGAAAATAAAAAAGCTGATTTTCAAATAAAAAATATTAAATATAATTCTGATAGCACAATATTTGACTTAAAAATTAAAGATAAAGATAAAAAAAATAAAGATATTAAAAACATAAATGTAAAACTACTTGGAAAACATAATGTCTTAAATTCAGCTGCAGCCTTTATAACATGCTTGAATCTCGGCGCGAGTGTAAAAGTCATCAAGAGATCTTTAATAAATTTTTCCGGTGTTCAAAGAAGGATGACAAAGGTTTTTTCTAAAAACAAAAATGATTTTTATGATGATTATGCTCATCATCCAACCGAAATTAGCTCAATTTTAGAGGGCATTCATAATGTAAATCCAAAAAGAAAAATTATAAGTATTTTTGAACCACATAGATATTCAAGAGTGATGTCATTAAAATCAGAATTTTCAAAATGTTTTCAAAAGTCCAACCAAGTAATTATATGCCCCCTTTACTCAGCCGGTGAAAAAAAGAATAATAAATTTGATTTAATAAAATTTTCTAACCTAATAGCTAAAAATTCCAATACTCAGGTTTTAATTGTTAAAAATGAAAATGAGCTTGTAAAATATTTGAAAAAAAACTTAATTAATGACGAGATAATTATTGGTATGGGTGCAGGCTTAATATCAAAATGGATGAATAGAGTAAAATTTTTATTATGAATTTAGATAATCTAAAAAAATTTGGTGATAATTTAAATCCACAAGTGAAACTTTCAAGTTATAGTTGGTTTAATCTTGGTGGAAAGGCTGAATTTTTTTATAAAGCAAAAAACAAAGATCATCTTATTGAGTTCTTACGAGAAGCTAAAAAAATCAACTTGAAGATTACAATTGTAGGTGCAGGTTCAAATACATTATTTAGAGATAATGGAGTAAAAGGAGTTGTTATTAAGTTAGGAAAGGATTTTTCTTTTACAAAGCTCATCGATAAAGAAACTTTATGTGTAGGCGCAGCAACTCTTGATCGAAAAGTTGCAAACTTTGCCCAAGAAAATTCACTAGGAAATTTAGAGTTTTTATCTTGTATTCCTGGATCTATAGGAGGAGCAGTAATAATGAATAGTGGTTGCTATGATAACGATGTTTCTAAAGTTTTATTATCTATAAAAGCTATTGATATTGATAACTTGGAGGAAATTGAAATTAAAAAAAAAGATATTAAATTTTTTTATAGAGGAACCAATTTACCAAATAATTTGATTATAACTTCTGCTAAGCTTCAAGGTTCTGTAGGTAAAAAAGAAGAGATTGAAAAAAAACAAACTAATTTAATAAAAAAAAAAAAATTGTCTCAACCCAGTCAAATAAAAACATGTGGAAGCACTTTTAAAAATTTAAATGACAATAAAAAGGCATGGATGTTAATCAAACAGGCTGGATGTGAGAATTATCGCGTGGGTGATGCAATGATTTCAGAAAAACATTGCAACTTCTTTATAAATAATGGAAACGCTAAGTCATCAGATATTGAAAATTTAATTGAAAAAGTCAAAAAGAAAGTATTTGAAAAAACAGGAGTTAATTTAGAACTAGAGATTAAAATAATCGGTGAAAAAAATTAAATTTAAAAAAGTTTTAGTAGTTTTAGGTGGGACTTCAGGTGAAAGAGCTGTAAGTTTGGACAGTGGCAGAGCTTGCATTAAAGCACTAAAGAAAAAAGGTTATAATGTTTTAAAATTTGACCCAAAAAAAAAGAATTTCAATCTTATAAACAAAAAAAATATCGATGTTATCTTTAATGCGCTTCATGGAAAAGACGGCGAAGATGGTGTAGCTCAAAGTTATTTTGAATATTTAAGAGTCCCTTACACTCACTCGGGTGTAATCAGTTCTTTTAACGCTATGAATAAATTAATATCAAAAGAAATATTTATTAAAAATAAAATTAAAACTCCTAAATTTATTCATATAACGAATTTTTTAATCAAAAAAAAAAAAATACAATCATTTTTAAGGCTTAAAAAAATTAAGTATCCAATTGTTGTTAAGCCAGTAGACGAAGGATCTAGCTTAGGCGTAGAGATTTGTAAAAATGAAGATAAATTATTTAAATCAATAAGATCATTATTTAAAAAATATGATGAATTGCTTTTAGAGGAATATATTGGCGGACAAGAGGTTCAGGTAGCAGTAATTAACGGCTTTCCGATGGGAGCAATCGAGCTTATCCCTAAAAGATTTTTTTATGATTATAAAGCTAAATATACAAAAAAAGCTAAAACCAAACATGTTATGCCTGCAAGATTATCTAGAAAAAAATATAAAGAAGTTTTAAATATCGCAAAAAATGCTCATAGAATTTTAAATTGCAGAGGAGTTACAAGATCTGATTTTAAATACTATAAAAATAATTTTTATTTACTAGAGGTAAATACACAACCAGGAATGACTAACCTATCATTAGTACCTGAGATTGCTAATTATAAAGGTATTACATTTGAAAATTTGGTTGAAAAAATATTATTAGATGCAAGCATCAATAGATGAAAAAACGTACATTAATTTATTTAATTCTATTGATACTACTCACAACTATTACATTTCAGCAAAGAATAATTTTTTCTACATTTGATGTAGAAGAAATTAATATTAAGAATACATCAATATTAGAAGAAAATGATTTAAAAATCTTATTGCAACCAATATATGGAAAAAATATTTTTTTTTTGAAAAATAGTGAAATAGAGAAAATATTAATCCAAATTAATTTCGTTGAAGGTTTTAATATAAAAAAAAAATACCCTAGAACTTTAGATATAAGAATATTCGAGAAGAAACCTATTGCCATATTAATTAACAATAGAGAGAAATTTTATTTAAGTGATAAAATTGAATTAATTAATTTTAGAAAATTAGAAAATTTTAAAAATCTTCCCTATATCTTAGGAAATAAGGACGAATTTAAAATTTTTTATAATAATTTAAAGAAAATAAATTTTCCACAAAAAGAAATAAAAAGATATATTTTATTTGAGTCTAAAAGATGGGATATTGAAACATATGATAAAAAAATCATAAAACTACCAGTAAAGAATTATACTAAAAGTCTTGAAAATTATATACAGCTCAAGAAGAAAGATATTTTTAAAAAATATATAATATTTGATTATAGAATAAATGATCAGCTTATATTGAAATAAATTATGAAAAATAATTTAACTCTCTTTATAGAAATAAATGATAAAAATTATTTTTTTTTGGTTGGAACGTCTAATAGTGAGAGTAATTTTGAAATAATTTACAAATCAAAAATTCCCTTAGAGGGCATTGAAGATAATAAGATTATTGACTCTGAAAGAGTTAATAAGATAGTCAGAGAAAACATTTTTTTAATTGAGCAAAATTTGAATCACTCATTTAGAGAGGTTGTAATAATTTTGGAAAATTTTGACACAAAATTTTTGAACATTACAGGTTATAAAAGATTAGATGGTTCACAAATTTTAAAAGAAAATATTATTTATATTTTAAATAACCTTAAATCTTATGTAGATAAGATTGAAACTAAAAAAACAATATTACATATTTTTAACTCAAAATTTAACTTAGATAATAAAAAAATTATAAACTTGCCAATTGGACTTTTTGGAGATTTCTACTCTCACGAATTATCTTTTGTTTTGATTGATAATAATGAGTATAAAACTTTAAAAAATATTTTTGATAGAAATAGATTAAAAATAAAAAAAATCTTAAATAAAAGTTTTGTATCAGGTGTTTTTATAAATGAAAATTACAAAGATTATGAAACATTTTTTAAGATAAAAATTAATGAAAATGATGCTAAAATTTTTTATTTTGAAAATAATTCTCTTAAGAATGAACAAAATTTTAAATTTGGGACTAATATCATTTTAAGGGATATAGCTAAAATTACATCATTAAAGATAGATACTATTAAACAGATTTTAAGTGAAAATAAGTTTGATGATGAAACCTCGAGCGAAGATTTAATTGAAAATAAATATTTCAAAAACGAAATTTATAAAAAAATAAAAAAAAGACTTATTTATGAAATAGCTAATGCTAGGATTAGAGAAATTTCAAATATTTTAATTTTTCAGAATATTAATTTTAAAATTCATAATAAAAATACAAGAATAATTTTCTTAGAAATAGAGTCTAAGACTCAGCTAGATAGCTTTGATCAAATTTATAAAAATAACTTCTCTAATAATGGTAAAATTGAGCTTAATATTACTAATAATTCATCGGTCGAGAACTTACTAAGCACAGCTCATAAACTTGTCCATTTTGGTTGGAATACAGAAGCTATACCTACCACACCTACTAAAAAATCTTTGATTAGAAGGCTTTTTGAAGCAGTATTTAGTTAATTGTTATTTTTAGAAACATTAGTTGTTTTAAGATTAAGCAGTTAATTAAGTATAAAAATGCTGTGAAAGAAATTTATCAAAAAACGGTTCAAAAACCAATAAATTTTAACGGAATAGGTTTGCATACAGGGAAAAAAACCAAAGTTAGCGTTCTTCCTGGAAGTGAAAATGTTGGGATAATTTTCAAAAGAGCTGATTTAGTTAAAAATAATTTAATTGAAGCTAATTATCAAAATGTTTCATCAACTACATTATCTACTACTTTACAAAATAGTCACGGAGTAAAAGTTTCAACCGTTGAACATTTGTTAGCTGCACTTTACATTGCTGGTATAGACAGCGCAATTATAGAGGTTGATGGAGAAGAAGTCCCGATAATGGATGGATCAGCAAAAAATTTTTTAGATATTTTTAAAAAAGCAGAACTAAAACAATTAAATAGTAAAATTAAATATTTAAAAGTCCTAGAAAAAATCGAATTGAAAGATGGAAATAGAAAAATCGAATTAACTCCAAGTGACAGCTTTAAAGTTGATTTTGAACTTAAGTACGATAATAAAATAATTGGCAATCAAAGAAATTCGATAAATTTTCAAACAGATGATCTAAAAGAAATAGAAGAGTCAAGAACGTTTTGTTTATTTGATGATATTCAAAAAATAAAAAAAATGGGATTAGCTAAAGGTGGAAATTTAGATAACGCAATAGTTGTTGATGGAAATAAAATAATTAATCAAGGTGGGTTGAGAAATGATAAAGAATTCGTAAATCACAAAATATTAGACTTAGCTGGAGATTTTTTATTGTCAGGTTTTAAAATACTAGGAGCGGTTTATTGCCACCAAGGAGGACATCAACTTTCAAATTTATTTTTACATAAATTAATAAAATCTAAAAATAAATATAAGATACTAAACAGTGTCAAAAAGACAATTAAAGAAAATAAAAGTCTAAATTCACAATTTAAACTAGCCGTTAACGCTTAATATTTTCACGCAATTTAATATTCTAATTATTTTTTAATCTGATATTAATAATCTATGGCTATTAGGTTAATCTTTGTCTTTTTATTGATAAGTTTTTTAAATTCGTGTTCTAATGATAAAAAAGTAATTTACAATCCATCAAAATTGGCAGACCCATATAAACTTTATAATGAAGGTTTAGAAGCTTTCAAGAAAAACAATTTTTTCTTTGCCAATAAAAAATTTTCAGAAGCAGAATTAAACTTTTCAAAACCAGAACTTGCTGCCAAGTCAGCAATAATGGCTTGTTATTCTTTATATGGAATTAATTTTTACCCTGAAGCAGAAGAAAATATTAAAAGATATTTAAAAACTTATCCAGCTGACAAATATACTATTTATGCAAAATATTTACTAACCATTGTTTACTATGAGCAGATAAGTGACGAAAAAAAAGATCTTGAGCCACTTTTAAAAACCAAAAGATCAATAGATTCCTTTTTGAAAGAATATCCTAACTCTGATTACGCAATAGATTTAAAGTACAAAAAAGAATTAGTTGAAAATCAATTAGCCGCAAAAGAATTATATGTAGCAAGATATTATATATCAGTTAAAAAGTGGATACCTGCAATAAACAGACTTAAAATAATAACAGAGAAGTATGACACAACAGTATTTGTTGAGGAAGCTTTACATAGGCTTGTAGAAATTTATTATCATCTAGGCCTTGAAGATGAGGCAAAAAACTATGCTGTTATCTTAGGATATAATTACAATTCAAGTGAATGGTTTAAAAAATCTTACAAGGTATTTGATAAAAATTATAAAAAATTTAAACAAGACATTAAAAAAGAAGAAAAGAAAAGTATATTTAGCAGAATTATCAAAATGATAGAATAGAAATGGGAAGTAAAAAAGAAATTATTAGTGAATTTAAAAAAAAATTAAATATTCTTGAAGAACATAATAAATTATACTTTTCTAAAGACAATCCTAAAATTTCAGACTCTGATTACGATAAGTTAAAAAAAGAAATTACAATTTTAAAAGAAAAGTATAGTTATTTAAAAAAATATGAGACTGGAACATTAGTTGGATCTCCACCTTCAAATAAATTTAAAAAAATAAAACATATTATCCCAATGTTATCTTTATCAAACGCTTTTGATAACAAAGATATGGAGGATTTTATAAAAAAAATTAATAATTTTTTAAACTTAAATAATAAAAATATTGAATTGTTTGCTGAACCAAAAATTGATGGAATTTCTGCGACATTAATTTATGAAAAAGGCAAACTGATAAGAGGTTTATCCAGAGGAGACGGTGAAGTGGGTGAAGATATTTTAGAAAATCTTAAAACTATTTCTTCAATCCCAAAAAAAATTAGCGCAAAAGACGTGCCAGAATTATTAGAAATTAGGTGCGAAGTATAT
>MDTG01219950.1_pt1 | contig 19379 bp, 4 predicted proteins | sample 811421 | NCBI WGS metagenome assembly MDTG01 (sample SAMN05326645, study PRJNA326480) | marine metagenome | isolation source: seawater | place: Pacific Ocean: South East | collected 2011
CTGAATTATTCTATCTTGTAAATCTACCTTACCAGAAACAAGGGCGGCTGTCAACCTTTTTACTTCTTTTTCTCTGCTACTAAAAACATATTGAGTTTTTAATCTTGGAGAGTCATCTTCTATCCTTTTCTGTATGTCTTGCTGTTTTTCATCCAGACCTGCATATTGAGAATCATACATAATATCATCATCAAAGAACGCATAAAGCTTGGGAGAAAACTTTCCACGAGACAACAAATGTTTTCCGTATTGAGTTAGTTGAATCTCAACCACTTCTTCTTTTTTATCAAAAAACCCCATTATTCGTCTGCCTCGTTTTGGATCCAGTTTAGTATGCCAGAAGTTTGCTCTGCCTGCGATGTGCCCGATTGTGAGTGAGCATTATCAATCAAACTCTTCTTCTCTTCATCACTAATTATCGGCTCGGAATTTTCTTTTATTGAAGTAATTTTAGGCATAACACTTACACCACCCTTGATCTTGCACATCTCCACCAAACTACAGAAATCATACGGCCAGTTGTAACTGTAGTCTGGCTTCAAGTTTGTTCCGAAATTAAAATCAAACTTAAATCTATCATCGTCGCCAGCGTCCGCTGTCATCTCCCAATAATTAGTTTTGGCTTTTTTCTTGACACGGAACACCATCCAGCGAACATCTTTGGGAACCTTTTTGCCCTCAAAAAAGTTTACTTCGTTCAGTTCATGCTCAATCACTTGTAAATCTTGTTGAGCAGTTTTGGCTCTTTCAGGCATAAGACCTTGCCAGATATTAGTTAAGTCATCAATATCCAGATTGTCTTTAAACTCAAAGATATACATCACAAAAGGATCAATATCGGAATATTTCATAAAATCGTACTGGGGTGGTAAGTTATATTTTTGAACCGCCTGTATCATATTTGAAACAGAAGTTTTATTAATGTCAGAGGCAACATTGTAAACACCACCCTTGACAACGGCAGGATTGCCTGAATTAACATTTGTGTTTGTTTGCTTAAACAATTCTCTACTAATGGCGAAAAAGTTTCGACCAGCGATTTGAGTTGTTGGTGCTTCACCAGATCTTACAATTGGGTTGTCAACAAAAGGAATCATCACCACTGCTTCTGAAATTTCTTTATTAGGGGTCATTTCACCAATTCTAGACTTTGTAGAGACGAAACCGCAAACGTCCATCAGGGAACCGACCGCTTCTATACAACTAACAACTTTCTCTTTTGTAGAATTCGCATAGAATTTCATATCAGTTTGAGATTCCGGATCTGTCGTATCTGAAGTCAAATCAACCGAACCATTCTCGTTTATGTACCTAATCCCCAGTTTTCCAAGTGGGTTACGAACAGAGTCCTGATTAACCGTTAAGGTGACTTTTGGTTCAGACAAACGTTTAGCATCTTTAGGAGCTTTTGTTTCATCATATTCAATATCAATAACGGATGCAATCCCGGTTTGTCCATAAAACACATTACTCGAAGAATTCTTTTGTTCACTAAGGGTTAATGCTGCCAAGCCACCAATAAAAGTGTCAGAACTAACGGGATTAACCCAGCGCACAGATGCCCTCCAAGGGAAATCTTCAGATTTGTTATAAAGATAATTAATGTGGTAAGAAATAGCGTTCGCCATGTCGTGCGACTTAGGAACTTTACTGGAAGGGTTTTCCCACAGGGAGAATACATCAGTCATCCAAGATTCTGCTTGCAAATAAGCTTCGATGTCAAACTCCATATCCATACCGTTAAAAGGTTCGGACAGGCTGGATGCTTTTGCTGTGGCAATCGTTCTGATACAAGACTCTCTTGAGTAGGGTCGGCTTACACTGCCACCGTCGGAAGCTGATGCCAAACCAATCAGTTCTCTGACATCTTTCTCTATGTACTCGCCAACCTCCCAAGTGTCAAAACCGGTCCCGTTAGATGCAGAACGAGGTTGACCAATAGTAATTGTATGCACAGCACCATATGGATCTTTAAGCGTAATAACATTTTCGTGCATATATCTAGTGTCTTTAACGATCCCAAGAGCGACGGACTGAACCTCTTTGTTGGTCACAGTGCACACCAATGGTTTGTTTGGCTTGTCGCCTCGTTTTTTGAAAGACTCCTCAATAGAGATAAACAATCCCTGACTCTTTTGTTCTTTCTGGCTTGGGCTAGTTCCATAGCCACCCCAAATACCCGTTCCGCAGTTATTTTCTCCACGGTAAACTAGATTTTCGGATGTCTTAAAGTTAAACGTCGGGCACTCAAACTTTGGAGAAATTACCCAAACGCCGGTTCCTTGGTTGTCGTCTTCAACCTGTAGTGGAGCCAAACGTTCAACACCATCAGGGCTGTAATCGTATGCGGAATTTTTTGCAGCAAAAGAAGTCTTCTTCTGATTTACCTTTCCGTCAAACTTAATACATGCCTCCATAGGCATTCTAGAACTATAAGCGGGAGAATTTTTCCAAGAAGGTTCCTCTATACCTATAGCGGTTTTAAAAATTGTTGAAGCACTAACAGTTTCACTAGACGACAGAGAAGAAAACAATTCATCCATCTCTTCATTAATATATTCAATCTGAAGATTATTTAAAATCTCTTCCAGTGTTGGTTGTCCGTCCTTGGTCGGGGTAAAACTCAATCTCGCTTTTGCTCTTCCGTAAAAATATGGAGGAGTATACGCTGATTGTGCAGGATCTGCAATAGCAAGGGTTTCCCCTGTTTGTTTTTCGGTATAACTCATCGCTGGTCCGTAATATCGTCCCTGCGTTGTAAATGTACGCCCGGATTTATCTTTGTCCAGTGCGAACAACTCACCGTCGTGTGGGCTGACTGTCATGTCGAATTCATCTGTCTTATAAAGATGTACGTCTAGGTAGTAAGTCCAGCCTGCCTTAACAGGTTTAAATTTGTTTTCTGGCTGGGATGAGAACGTTGTCATCTTTGAACCTTTGAGGAAGAAGTTTGGAACCTCTGCCAAGAAGTTATTCATAGCCATTTCGTATAGAGGGTTCTGAACCCCGTTCCACTCAAAATATGGCAGTTCAACATTTTTCTGACCGTCTTCATAATACGACGGAGCAAGAAAGAAAATCTTTGACTCCTCTGAACTGTTCTTCTGCGGCAGATAAGAGTCGATAGAAACTAGACTCTCAAACGGAAGTCTAAATGTCGGACCCTTAGTCAGAAACTTACCCTCTTTGAACTTTTCCAATTCTTCAGAAGCAACTGGAGGGGTTGGAAGTTTTAACCCATCTGGTATCTTAAAAGAGATATCTCTTGGTAAAGCTTTGAGTTCCGCAACGGCGGCGGCTGCTATCTTAGAAACATTCTTCTTATCACCCGACGGGGTGACACCTAGTGCAGAATAAACCTCGCTACCCAAAGCAGGAATAGAAGTGCTCTGATTTGCGCTGAACTCTGGGCAATTATACGCTGCCTTGAACCTATTTTCGGTTTTCTTGTCTTTCGGATCCAACCCTTTTACTTTTGCATACTCTTCATATTCTGCTTGCGTGCACTCGTTCTGCGCTTGGACACCGAGGGTTGACACCTGATCTTTAAGTATTTCAACGTTCTTATCGTAAGATTTTTTAAGATAACTTTCTTTTTCTTGCACCGTCTTTACCTTGCCCAAAGACATCTGCAATTCTAAATCTTTTGCTATATTTGTTTTAATGACAGATGCAAACTTTGTACCTACCAGCACAGCATCAAGCACACCATTAAGACCGGTTGTTTTATCTTCTACGTATGTGTCCCCAAGTGCCTCTATCATTTCCGATTCACTATCTTTTGAGTACGCCGCCCAGTCCACAGCAATACCAGATTTGATGGTGTTAAATAATATTCCGGGCGCAAAGAAAGGTTGTAGAGCGGCTTGTTCGGTTCTTGCCCGATCAAACAATTGATTATCGTTCTTCCCTTCTACGTGGGGAATCACAGAATCATAAAACAAACCACCCAATTGAACTGCACGCTGCGATGGATAAAACCCATTATAGGGGAGAAGCTTTTTGACAGCTTCTACTTCAAGGCGCATCATTGTGGTTGTACCACCATTTAATGATTTGTGATCTTCACGAACTTTTTCAATGTGAGGAATCTTATCAGTATGAGAGTAGCATTTGAAAAACTCCTCTTTCCACACATATTCTTCACAAGTCTCACGTTCCCACCGTGGAACGCCAAGTTTCCACCAGCCGATAAGCCTTGAGCAGTAAGATTTGCTATTTTCAATAAAATTATCAGGGTTGTCCTCTAATCCCAGACCCTCTGGTTCATTTATAATACCGGGTTCAATTTCTCCTACAAATTCAGAAGATACAGAACTAAAATCAACATCAACACTTGCTTCGTCTTCAGCGTTTTCGGATTCCGACTTTTTAGCTACTCCAAAAATTTCACTGTTCTTGGATAAAATTTTCGCCGTAAACTCAATGTCGTCTTGGAACTCTTTCACGTCTCTAAATGCTGGTAAAATCATCGACGAATACTGGATATCGGGAACAATAATCTGCCTTGGGATAAAGACAGATTTTGCTGTAGTACATACCTCGTTAGACAAGTACCAATCTTCTCTAATATCATTAGCGTTTTCACACTGCATGTCATAAATTGTTTCTGCCAGCGAACAATATATATTGATGCCAAGGTCGTTTGTATCGAAAAACCACCTGTTTTCGCTGGGTGTGTTTTGCGAGGGTGATGAGCCTTGAACGTTTGTGATACCGGGGTTTCCTCGGTAAACAGATAAATCTGTTGTAACAGCTTTTAACCCTGAACCATATTTCATCACCTCAACATTGTCAAAGTATGTAGCCGACTTGGTTCTCAAGAGGCGACCTGATTTTAAAATTGTAGTGTCAAGAGAAACCTGACTTGAAAAAGCGTTTGCAGCGTCTTCATGCATCAAAGGGGCTCTATGTTCGCCGTTTATGAAAAGCAACACTCTTGGTCTAGCATCAGGTAAAATGTGATTTTCTTCGTTATTTCCGCCCACATAATAAAGGCAGACACTGTTCCAGTTTCTATACAATTCGTCAATTTTAACATCAAAAACAATTTTGTTTCCGTTACTGTCCCACCAATAAACGTCACCGTGTGGATGAAAATCTTTTTCAAATTTTATTCCGCCCTTCGTTGGTGTTTTCTTGTAAATAAAGCCATAATTAGAAACTTTTTCTGCCAGATCTACAACGGATTTATTAAGCACACCTGTATCAAATTCTATTTCCTTTGTCAGCTTTATCTTTTTTTCATTCAAAGTTTTAGCGACTGTGGAACTTACATCTTTAATCTTGCTATATTTCTCAACCTGTAAAATCTTCTTATCAAGAACATTTTGCTTGTCGCTAATATCTTTTTTCGCCAATTCGTAATCAAATATTTTTCCGTCTGGTAGTTCTAGCTTTGGAACCTGACTCTTTAAAGTTCCCTCTCCCAATAGCGTAAACAAGCTTTGTACGCCATCACGGTCTACCACATTAACCCAAGTGGAGAAAAGGACAGAGTTTTCCCAACGCTTTAACACCTTGGCGCAAGGATCAGATGGCAGTGGATTAGATGGACACTCGGCAGTTGAAACAGTTGCCCAAGAAACTGTGGGGTTTCCACCAACAGACAAGCCCAAATCGTAACCAGAAACGCCCGTGTTTGAAAAATCAACCAAGAAAGATGTGGCTGCGGAGTTGTCGAATTTACAAACTGGGTAAGGTTTTGCGCATCTCCAGTTTAAATTTATCCTATCAATTGATGCTGGCTCTTCCAGCAAGAATACCGATTCGGGATTTTTAACATCGGTACCAATCTCCATATCTCCAGTGAAATATTTATTCCACCCATCTGCAAAATTTGGTTGCTTGAAAGTGCTGTCTGGTATTACTGGAGTGATTCCATCCCAAGACATAAATGTGCTTTGAGTGACATATCTGTCTGCGCTCGTTGAAACTTCGACGGGTGCACCGGGAAGTTCTAAAATGTTCTTGTTGGGTGCTTTAAAGTTACCGGCATTTTTATTTATGTAATAGTCCATGTGGGAAGAAATATTAAATTCAGGTGTCAAAGAATAACTTTGACCAATCAATCTAACATCTTTTGAATACTCATCATAGCTGTTAAAAAACGGAGTATTTCCGGAGATTTCTGCTGCTTTCCAAGACCAAGCCTGTTCAGTCGCAGCGTCGGATCTTGGGTTGTGAACAAACTGTAATCTTGGTCTTGGCGCAATCCACGCATCTTTCTCAAACTCTGTCTTTCCGGTTACACCAAGCGGTGTGTCTGAATCCGCAACATAGCCACGATATTGTGCGTCACCCGCCCAAGCAAGATCACCCCGAAGAGCAACATTTTCACCCTTGGATGCACCAAGTGTGGCATCATATTCCAAAGCCCAAACGGAAGAACGTCGAGTAAAATACCCAAGAGCATTTCTAGCAGTCGCATCAGTACCAGTCCATCTGGTTCTTTCTCTAGCTCCATCAGCAGCCCAGAAGGTTCTGATCTCTGTAGATCTTGCGTCGTACCCAGCAACACCGGGCTTTTCAGCGTATTCTTTTCTTCTTCTTATCTTATCAAGCGAAGCATTTCTGTGTTTTGGAAAGATATTTTCAACATAAACTAATTCAAAAAGATGTGGGGCAAATTGATTATTAGGGTCGGTATACTTCTGAACCAAAACATCGTAAATTTGTCTTGCGGTCTTCTTAAGACCTAATCGACGATCTAGATAAGGGTTTGAAAACACCTCTAAGTTATTACTGTATGTGTGGACCAGTGTACCTGCTGATGGCGAGTTGTAAAACTGCACCTTAGAACGAATTGGCATATTCCAAGAAACAGCAGGTTCAACATAATTTTTCGCTGTTTGTGCTCGTCTTTCACGCAAAGTTATTAATTTCCCAGTGTCCCCAGAAACTGTTCTAATGCTGGCTGGCAGGTCCAACACTGACAACGTGTTTGTTTTCCTACTTCTATTGACCAACGGGTTCTCATACCCTCTAATCTGCTTCCAAGATGGGTGTTGATAAGGACCATCTCTATGTAAAAGAATCTTATGTAGGTCGATATCTTCGTAGATAGAATCATCTAGAATATCACCTCCGAGAATGCTCGTTCCTGAATACACTTCAGTACAAATATCGCCTTCGGGTTCCAACACATCTTCGCTAGGTCTGTTTTCGTCGTAATTAATAAAATTTGTAACAAACGGAAACCCGTGTTCCATTTGAACAAAGCCGTCGTCGTCATGCTCCACGACCATCTTATTGTAAGCTGAAAGGTCGCCAACTTTTTCGGTCGGAGATGTTTCCACTTCTGGGTGGTATGCAATGGCATTAGGATAGTCTGTTGCATAACCCCAAGGGCAAACACGATATGTTTTTGCCTCTCCCTCTATTTCTTCAAAAATATCTTTTTGTGTGGATGCTTTAATCCAAGCATACTGATGACCACTTCTAGGTAGTTGATGTGTAATCCAGAAATTGTCGTGCGTTTCTTTGCATCGGTAATCGGTAAAAACAGTTTCCGCATATTCATCGTCATCGCAGTCACAACAAGGATCATCGTGATTTATTTTCTTTTCTCCGAAGAATTCAATATAATCGTAAGACTCCGGTCTATAAGATGTGTTTCTGTGTGTCTTGTGGAAGTTCGCCTCACAAAAAACATCTTTATCTCCCGGCGTAGAGCAATCTTCAACAGGTTGCCCACGATAGTAACTTCTATACCCCCACTTCTTAGTGTGATATGTCAACCAATCTTTCAGGTGTAATCTAACATCTAAGTTTCTAAAATTCAAACTGTTGTAAAGAGCAAATTCTTCTGACTCAACATCCAACATACCACGGGACATTGTATCTGACGAACCGGGAGCTGAAAACCTCTCAACAATAATGTGCTCGTTTCTCCCACGCACTGGAAGTTCAAAATCATACATTCCAATAATATGTGGGGATTCTGAACTGTAAGTCTCCTCTGCACTTAAGTTGTTTTCCGCAAGCCAACGATTATTGTTTGTCCTTCCAGAAGTTTGCACAACCTCGTAATCAAACCTGTAGTTTCCGTACGAAGATTTAATATTTCTAATATTTAACGGACGCTTTGCCTTCTCATCTCTATAATACTTTGCTGAAGGTCTTGACGATGGAACTGGACTATATGTAGCCTCGTCACCTGTGATGGTGAAGTCCCACGCCTCTGGTCTATTGGTGTTGTCTACTTCGTTTGAACCATCATTAAGTTTAACGTTTCTGCTTTGTAAGCCACCTACGTGTGCTCTAGTAAATACACCCTGCATTGGGACATCTTTATCGTCACCATAAGTATCAGAATGATTACTGTTCCAGTATCTTTCTCCGGTGTTTATATCTTCATTAGCCTCGTAAAGTGACAGCATGCTTCCGTTAGAATCCGCAACTTGAATGTTAACACGCTCTTTACCAAGTGCATTTGTTTCGTTGTCGTCGGTACAATCAGAACCTACAGATTGTGTTGATAATATAACATCAACATCTTTGTTGTCAAGTGTTTCCGCACGAACATAATCAATTTTTTTATTATTTTTGTTGTTGACACCGCCGTGTAAACTTGTTACTATATCAGTGTTAAATCGATAAGGAGTAGACAAGCTACGCAAAGCAAATGCTTCGCCGCCTACAAGCCTGCGTCGGACGTGCTCTGCTCGGTTTACTGTAGTAGCTACGTCAAGAAGTTCTTTTCTGGAGGCATCGACGAGAGCGTCACCACTTGTAGCTGGACCATCTCGTTCTGCCCTATCATTCCACCACAAACAATTCTCATCTTCTGATACCGTTGCGTGACCACGCTTCCAGTTGTAAAGCATCTCGTTGATGCCCAACATAGAAGTTTCAGGTGGCGTTTGTTTCATCTCTAGCGTAGGAAACTTGTTCCAATATTTGTTTCTTTCTAGGATATGACTCTCAATCATCGTTCTCATATCATCAGAAAAGTTCGCTGAAGCAGGAATCAGTTGCCTGATCATTTCACTGATTGATGAATCAATCCATTTATAAAATTGTACGTATCTTTCAACCTTCGGGGCATCTTGGAACTTCTGAAAGAATAACTGCCTTAACTTGTTAAGATTCTTGTATTCCATTCTATAACGGTTTACCGGATCTCCGATAAGATTATTGAATGCGCTGATTCCAGCAAAGGCTTCCATGATCTCTTGGGAAATCGTCTGATACATACTCTTCTCAATAGCCCAGAAGTAGTTCACAGGCTTAGAACCCTTCATAAACAAATCATCATCTTGGGTCAGAAGCTTGATTGTATCCGACGAACCAATAATCTCTGGTAGATTTTGTTTGGCAGAAAAAAGAAAATTTCTATCAACAACCTCGTTATCTTCTGGATAATAGTAATCCCCTTTGCCAGTATGTTGGTGCTTTACAATTTCGCCCAACCAAGTGTATCTTCCGTCAGCCGATGCCTCTGAAAGACTACCAGCCGTTACATCATCAACATAAAAGAACGAGTCGGATAAAATATTACCTGCCTCATCAACGCCGTCGGACGGAGAAGCTGCACCAACAGTAGCAAAATCCCAATACAGACACAAAGTGTCCAATTGTGGAACTCTGCGCTCTACAGAGGTCTGATTAAAATAAGCTGGTTTGTATGGATCTTTGACACCATAATTGTCCGGATCTTGTGAGTGGTATCTCAATGTATCGTTGTCAATATAATCCTGCCAATAGCGCACCTCGCCAATCTTAACATCTGATCTGTTGATAGTACCATCATCGTTGTCATTAAAATCTACGTACTCTGCACCTAAAAACAATCTTTTGTTTGAGTTAAGGGCTGCTTTAGCGTCAGCTTCTTCAATCTCATAAGATAGGGTAAACTCTTCCTGAACATCTTCAAGAATAGTTGAAACACCATGAAGCTCAAGATAATATCTTACACCCGTCTCTGATTCATAAACCAAATCGGGTTGTTTATCCATCTTAACTCGTACTGCAAAATTCCATCGTGAGTTGTCATAGACATCATAATAATAGCCCGTTTCCAAAAGCCCGTTGTGATAACCATTGTCACCGTTCGGTGCAATACCAAAACCACGAACGTCTAGTCTAAATTTGGCATTCTTGCTCAACTCGTCTTCTTTGACACAGACAACCCTGAAACCAAAATCTGGGTCATCAACCCAAGTCAGATCGTCACCTGCATCCTTAGCTTGGTGCATACCAAAGATAGAACTAGGCTTTTCATCAGTGAATCCGAAACCCTGACGGTAAAATTGTGGATGATCAACCTCAAACTTTTTTGGAAAAATAACAGATGATTCCATCGTAAATGGAATATAGTCTAACTTAGAATCGACATTTCCAGCAATATAAGAAACGCTGGCGGGGTTATCCGGCTGGATCTGTTGATAAACCGTTGAATCGTGCCTGTCTGCGTTGTTGAAATCTAAATAATTTTTCTTGACAGATACTGACTTGTAGCTATCTTTAATTTCGTGGGTAACACCATCGCCGTAAAGGTTAATTTTAATAAGCTCGTCGCCAACACCAAAACACCGAAGGAGGTTTCTAAAAGATTTTTCTGTACCCTTTGCCTTGTAAATACCAGTAATATTATTGTAGATGTTCTGATAAATAAGATTCTTAACATCTTGTAGTTTCTCTTCAAAGACTCTTTCCTCGTTTCTGTCTGAAAGAGCCTCAAGGACTGTGGTGTCAACAAAAATTTCAGGCGCAACAAAGCCTACCGACTCAAGCAAATGTTTTGCGAATGGTAGCGGCTTCTCGCCTTCTTGTACATAATGTGTATTCGTAATTGATGGCAGTGCCTCAATTTGTAAATGTAGTGTATCAAAATAACTTGACACCACTTGCGTTAAATCTAATAAGTTGTGACCAGCAGATTCTTCGTCTGCGGTAGTGATCCACTCTGGCATTGTGTTATAGATTGCAGAGTTGTTTGACATGTCGTGAGTCGAACCCTCCAACTTCTTAGACTCGATCAAGCTCTGAACTTGAGGGTGAGTTCTGTAGACAATAGGATCTCTGAACTCCGTATTGTTTATTCCCGGTGTTTCATCAATTGCCGACCCAAGAGAACGTACGGATAGGGAGTAGTTTACGATTGCTCCGTTCGATACACGACCAGAATAGTCTAACACTTGGCGGTCGAAACCCGTGACTTTTTCAGTATCATATATGCCCTCATTGAACTTAAAATAAACTCCAAGCGCAACGTTTGACTTATCACTGTTGTTTCCACCGTTAATTTGCGTGAACCAAGAGCGTCCAATCTGTTCAGATGTCCTAGAAGCCTTCCAAAATCTAAATTCGTCAATCGAGCCTCTAACCGCACCCGTTCCATACATATCGTTATAATGCATAGAGCCAATGGTTGCTGAAAGATGGTTTGTTTCGCCAACGAAAGAATCAACTGGAGTCCCTGCCACAACCTCCTCGATCAACTCGCCGTTCAAGTAAAATCTAGTCGCTACAGAATCGCTTGTGTTGTACACAGAAACCGCATAATGATTCCAGCCAGAGAAGTCAAAACCTTCTGGCAGTTTGTCTCTGTCGCCGATGGCTATAGAATCAACACCAGCCGAGCCAGACAAGTAAGTCACTTGTAATAGGTGATTGGAGGATGTCTTATCCTCTGGTAGCTCTACTGCGAACCTAGCAAACTGTTCTGTACCTTCAACGTGATTATTCCAAAGATCAAACAAACAAAGATTTCCATCAACCGCTTCACGGTCTTCAGACATCTTAAACCACATCTCGATTGTGTTTCCTTCGGCACCGTCACAATACAAATTTGACTCTCTTTTGAGATCCGGATTCCAGATGTTTGATTTACCAAGACCTTCTGGATATTCTTTTCTTAGCTCTCCCGTTTTATTGTGCGGGGTTGGGTTTGGTCCACCCTTAACATAAATTAATTGTGCATTCTCCAAGATACGATAAGAAACACCGTCGTATGTAGATGCACCTGCGACGGCATGCTCTTCTGCGCTGTTTAAAGAAACATAACCAGTTGTACGTGGATATTCGTTTTCAAAAATATAATTATCTACATACGTTGAACCATTGTGCCAAGCAGTCTTTTCACCCAAAGAACCATCATAGGGGTAGGTGTTTAAAACAGAATTGATTGCATCTATATAATATTTTTCTGCTGAACCATAACGGGCGAACGTTTTCGGATCATCAAAGTCCACCGATGCACGAGGGATAAACCTACTTTGCAGTTCGGTTCTCTCTTCAACTTGATCAACAGATTCACCATTGCGCTCAACAGTTTTTTCATATTCTTCAACAGTTAAAATCTGATTTGACCGTTTTCCAAAAAGGTCTTTAATGCTCATATTTACTCTACCCTAAACTTAAAAGTTTCGGGCTGCTGTTGCGGATTTCCTTCAATATCATACTGGAGTTCTATCCTATAAGCATAATCAGTTTCTAAAAGTTCCATATCCAGATCAAAATAGTTTCCTGATTTATCATAAGATAACATTGTGTGCTCTCCGTAGTCTATTACGACTTCCTCATCAACGACCCGAACGATTCTGAAATATGCAGTCTCAATAATGCTACTTTCTACTTCTTTACTCGCCACAGTATAAATAGTTGGATTCCAATCTTTTAATCGGCAATATAATTTAAACCTTGCCGTTTCGTCGCTAGAATATACACTTTTCATATTCGTAATGTTTGTAACGTACACAGGGAGGGTTTCAGAGGCAACCTCCCTAGTGAGCACTTTAATTTTTTCAGAGTGGAATACAGACTCGTCGTCTTGCCAATCTATATAAATATATTCCTCTTCTGTGTCAACCACCAATGACGCTTTGTAATTTCCAGCAGATTGTCTAGTCACTGTCATTGGAACTGGCGTGATCTCGCTCTCTTTATTTTCATCGGCGTACACCTTCAGGGTCAACGAACCAGTGAGAGGAATATCTTTCGCTTCACCAGAAACAAGGTTTTTTAAATAAATGATGTTTGTGTTGTCATCCACTGAACGCAAGTTGCTTTTCTTATAAAACTTTCCACGATCATCTTTTTTGGATGAATTCCACAGGGCTTCGATAGACGGCTTCTTGAAGAAGTGTTCCGTTCCACGGGCAAAAAATCTCTTGGTGTAATAAGACTCTCTAGAGTCGCAATCTTCCTCCGACTGGGATAACATAAGAACAAATCCGTAATTTGGAATTGTTTCAGCGAGCCAAGCTTCAACGACATCCGTGACATCAATTTCTAAATCTTCTGTACCGGTTTCAAATGCCATTGTTTTTGTATAGCCGTCAGCGATATAATCACTTCCGGGTGTAGCCCAAGCCGCACTAGAGCTTGCTCTATTCCAATCTGCGCCTTTGCCGCCAGAGGACGCTCCTTGATCTAAATATTCTTCCATATCCAAACCAATACCTTCTACCCAATTAGCCGACAATGGCTTGATGTTGATCACAAAAGAAGATGGTAAGGTGAATCCGTGTACTGCATTGTACAACTTAAGTTTAAACTCTACATCTCCAGAGGCAGGAAGATTTCCTTCTGCTCTTGCCGTGGCGATGTCAGAAATCGGAAAAGAAACAAGAATACGGGCTTTTTCCACCGTGTTGACAATTAAACCTTCTTCGTCTCTTTCAAAATCACCATTCTCATCTAGAGGTGGCACACCTTGGGCGTAAATTGAAAACACCTCTAGTGTGTCGGATGCCCCCATGTTTGCATCCACGCCTCTCGTCTGAAGATCAGCCTTAAAAGCATTCGTTATAGTAGTGTCTTTGTCTGCAATAAATCTTTTAATTGACATTATCTAATCACTCCGTTAATATCTCTCTTGAGATAGCGAACTTCCCAAATACAATTTTTTGGGATCTCAATGTATCTTCCATCCGGGGATGTGTTTGAGCGAACATTAAATCTAATATCCGAGTAGTTGCCACCTGCCTTCAGAGAAATGTTGACGTTTGTAACGTCCACAATTCCATCAATATTCTTCAAAACTTTATAAATATCAGTAATGAAAAAGGGTTCGCCGATTGACGGGTGTCTTTTTAAATGTTGTTTCAGTGCAGTGTTTGCCTTCTGGAGTATTTCAAATTTCTCCATATCTTGGCGACCAATCGCCTCGAAGTCCACTGCCAAATTAATAACCTTTGCGTCAAGAATATCAATCGTATCGTTAACCATCTTGTTCTTTGAAAGCCAAGTTTTTAAATTTGTTTTAATCGTATCGTTGCTTCTCTCAAGGTTTCCAGATTGTGCTTCAGATACAACATACATGTTCAAGTTTCTCTTCAGGGAATCTGCATCTCTATATATTCGACACCTCTTAATAGCACCAAACTTTGGAGGCATTGAATAAGTCATAGCCTCATAATCTTGAGCAGTCACAGCACGATTCTGTGTAGCAAATGTATCTAAAATTCTAGTTTTCAATTCTTTACTTGTAGGCAAAGAGACATCACCCACGATTGGCTCCTCGTTGACACACTCAAGCGATCTCATCACGGCACCAACCTCTGTGGAATTCAACGAAGGTCTTTCCTTAAATTCAAAAAAGGGTGATGTGGTCTTTGTAATTGTACCCGAAAAAGCATTTGTGTCAGCAGCACTGTTAATCCTATAAACTACGTGTAAGGTGGTGTTCGACGGCGCAACTCCAAATTCATCAGACTCTATAAGCTTGTGTGGGTCAAAAGATGCATCTGAAATATGAGGCGCACCATGTCTCCTCAACACAACGTTCGCTGGGTCTACTACCGATGCGTTTACAACGTTCTCTGTGTCAAGCTCCATATCAGAACCTCCACCGAACTGTAATTCCATTTTACTGCGGGTTCTTTCCGTAACAAACCTTCTAGAAACCTGAAAAGGTTTGAGTACTTCTGGTGCGTCAAACCTATCTTCGTTTCTATTTGTTACTGGTCTATAAATAATATCTTGAGATAAATATTCAACCTCGTAATAATCGTGCCCCTCATCGTCAACCACAGACACAACTTCTGCCACATCAGCAGCATCTAAAACAATTTTTCTAAATTTTTTATAGTCTCCAACTTTAATATATTGTTCAGTGAGCCGACCCGAAACGACCCTTCCGTGAGCCTTGACTGCATAAGCCGTTGGCACACCCGTAGTCTCATTGACTCGTGCAACACGGACTTCGTTTGTCGGGTGGTCAAAGTGGATATCTTCGTCCAACATATAATAAGCACCACCAGTTGATTGAAATTGTGATTTTCTTTTCAGAATCGGCATATAAGCCATATCCGGTGCTGTGCCTGTATTGTTTGCAGGGCAAAGAATGTAAAACGTAACCATACCGTAAGAAGATGGGTTGCCTCTAAATTTATAACCTAGTTGTTTGCCTAATTTTAATATATTATCATATTCTGTGGCGGTGTCAAGAAAGCTTTCATTAGCTTGGTAATCCAAATAAAACGACAAGACATCGCCAACATAAGCAACTGTGTCGAGCATAAGAGCACCAAACGATGCTTCGCTGAAGTCTCTAAAGGTTTCTGGATAATATCTCTTGACATAATCCACTAGTGAGGATTTAATAGATTCAAAATCTCTGCTAGTATATTTAATTGGTACAATCTTTTTTGGCATTATCTAAGTTCTCTCCCGGCGATATTTCCATCAATAAATAGTCCCTTATTGGAATCGAACAGCAAATCCAACTTTGAGCTTGTCTCAAGGGGTTTAATATAAAACGATACAGCAATGTGCAGGTAGTTATCCGGCATATCAACTGTATTTTCTGAAGTGAAAAAGTCAACAGAAGTTATACTGATTGATGGAATGTATCTTTGTGCCTGCCTTTTAATCTTAGCAGCAATCGTTCCATGCACTCTTTCTACGTTCTGTTCAAACAAGAATGTTTTTAAACCCACTCCGAAATCGGGCTCCATTATTCTTTCGCCCGGAATCGTTAAAATCAACATCTTTAAATTTTGAATCACAAGTTCCACAAAACCGGTGTTCATTCTATAACCCTGTTGTTCGTCATACGTTAAGGGTAATTTTGGAGACAGACTCCTTACTTTCATTTTCATTTCCTCGTACTATAAATATCAACAATATATCTTTATTGCTTATTTCTGTGTTGCTGCAAGGATTTTTTCTTTTAAAGCTTTAATCTTTTGCTGCTTCTTATCTCTCTCCGCACTGCACTGCTCTTCAGACACGTCATTCTCATCATCGTCACTATCATCTGCGAAAGGATTACCAATGGGAATCTCAAAACCAAGGGCTAAATAACCAAAACCAAGCGGTGTTAAAAGAGGACCAATGCCAAAACCAAATGGCGGGAACCCAAACACTGTCGGAGGCAGAAGCCCCAAAGACACAACAGGCATCGGCAAACAAATTCCAATAAACTTAGACAAGTCAATAATCCACTTAGCAATCTTAATGTTTGGATCAATCATCTCAACCACTGCTTTGAAAATTAATAACGGTGTTTTGACTGCCAATTTGAGAACTAGATCCATTCCAAAACCCTTGAATCCCGGTGCTCCACCCATTCCCCAAGAGAACGAGAAACACGGAGTGGTAAGACCACCAAAGTGTTCGTGGAATTTCGCTACGTCAGCATTACTTGGACCCTCTGGGGCTTTCCAGTCTGGATTTGATAGAGCCATGAACGCTCTCATTAATTCATCCTTTGTTCCCTCAAATATCGCCTCCACTCTAGGGGCTGATGAAACAGACATCATTGTGTACACGGTAAGCATACCAAGAAACCTTTCTGTGGGGACAGAAAATTTAAATAATGCTGCATATTCAGGCGAGTTTTTAATTTTATCTCTCAACAGATCAGTCTTATAATACTCTTCCGACCATTTGTTTTGATTTGTAGCAATACCCACTTCACTTAACTCAATTAAGCTTTTTTGATTTATTGCGCCATTAATATTAGAGTCCACAACTTCTATTAGAGGGGTGATGTAGACATTCCTTTGGTATAACCCTCCAACAACGGGATCAGTATCGCTGTTTAGGTTCTGCGATGGAAGTGTTAAAAGTTCTTTGACACGGAAAGATCTGTATTTTTTACTCAACGTGTCATATAATGCGTTTCCTCCAAGACCTTCAAATTCTGATGCCCCATATAAATCTTCAAGAACTTCGGACTGAAACGAGTTATCGCTAATCGGAGAAACATAACACAACCTCATACCAGCCTCGATGTTAAAGAATTGACCAAAACGCCAGATTTTATCAGCGGAGTCGCTGGTGCCCAGTAAAGCGTCTGTGCCTTTAAAAATATTAATACCCTCCCCTGTAGTAAGCTCTGGGGCTCCAAGCAGTGTTACTGAAAACTTTGCATTAGCTGATTCTAGAGATGAAACCACTATGCCAACAAATTTATCTATCAAAGAATCAATTTCCGAAACGCCAACATACACTTCCCCACCAACACCCAAGTCCTCAAAAGTATTATTCCAAGCATTGCTTAACGTGCTTTCTATTTTTGAAACTGCCATGTTGTTATACACCGAGGAGACTTGTTCTACGTAATAATCAATTTCATTCTGAACACCATAGTTTTCTTGAACTTCTTCTAGAGTTCCATTTGGATAATCATTCTTCCAAACCCAATATTCCACAACACCCCTTAGATCCCCTATTAGCGGAAGTATCGTATCAACGATAGAGTCTCTATCCCAGTTCTTTTTAGTTAATTTAAAAAACTTCTCCAAGATCATGTTACCATTCGATAAATCAAAGTCCAAGCCATTTCCAAAAGAATTCTTGCCCGAAATTTTCCATTCACTTTGGGAAATTTTAGCACTAGAAAATCGGTTTTCTTTGTCGTAAGATGGCAAGTCTATCACCGGAATCCACTGATCAATCAAAAGATCGTGTATGTTGATTGAATTATCAAACGATATTGTGTCTTCAAGAGTCTTGTCCGACCTCTGAATCAAATCTTTCATTTCCACTGCAACAACTGCAAATTCGTCAATAAACAACTTCTTAAGATTATTTATCAGAACTTCTTCGGGGTCAGCGGCGGTATCAAATTCTTCATCAATAGAGATACCATTGTCTGAAGTCGGAGCATCAACATCAAGTAGCGTGCTTGCATCAGGCTGCGATGGTGATATTGAATTTATATATTCAAGGAACGCTTCTGAATATTCGCCGGGATAAGTTCTCGTCTCTTCAATCATTTTTTTGATCATAAACTCAAGAACATAATCGTCAAGTGTTTCTTCGATTGAAAAAGTAGTAAACGCAAAAACCCCTCGGAGAAAATAATCTATAACATAAGCTCGAATGGTCATCTGCGCAACAGACTTTAACATAGCTGCCCGCATAGGATCTTGCTTCTTGGCATCTGCAACACCCTCAATTAAGGAGCAGAAGCCTCCGCCGTCTTGAAACTCATCCTTGGCTTGTTTTTTATACTCTTCCACCGTTAAGGGGTGTGGGTCAATATTACAAGCTTTTTCAATTTTTGTAGGCTCTCTTAAGAACACCACCTTTTCCAAATAAGGAGTTGAGGTTGGAGTGTCCATACCCGGAACTGTAATGCTGTGCGACTGAAACAGTGTTGAGTTTGCAATACGTTTGGCGATCATAGATACCACATCATTGGTGACCTGCGGGTGCACGTATGATGCGTAGTATTTTCTAACTCTGCCCAATAATTCATCATTGGCAGTATCAACACCAGAAAGAGCTTCTGACCACATCTTTTCTGCCTGCCTACCAAACACTTCTGCCTGTGGTGGCATGTGCTTAACTGCTCCGGCGTGGAAATAACCACTGATGCAATCCCAGTTATCTTCAAAACGAATTCTAATTCTTTCATCCTGCATAAACTCTGTACCAAGCAAAGGAATAAGAATTTCACAAATTGTTCTTGGATCTCCTGTTGCGGCATCTAAAGATTTTAATATATCTTCTAGGCTTTTTTGTTTTGGAGGGCAAAATGGTAAGGTAAACATAGACACAGAAGAAGTCGGATCACACGGATCTTCTATTTTCTGCTCTACGATTGTAGTTCCATCCGACTCGTTACAGACCGCCGTAAAGTTTTGGAATGCAAACGCTGGATCAATCAGTATAGTTTCCGGCTCTTCAAAAACACTACCAGCAGCTTCTGGATAAAGACTTTGAATATAAGTTCTTGCGCTGTCGTTAACGGGAGCATTAATTTCTCTTCTCAATGATAGATCTGTTGCCTCCGGATCTTCTCCGGGGAAGATTTCAATAACATATTCGTCATCAACAAGTCTTCCCTTGTCTTCAGAAGTCTGGTATGGAATCTTATATCTAATTCTCCAGTCAGGAATAGTCTGCATAAACTTATCCCAGTCAATGTCACCCACATCAAAACCCATGTCATCACCAGAATTGTCAAAAACAGAAAG
>MDTG01358668.1_pt1 | contig 19379 bp, 17 predicted proteins | sample 811421 | NCBI WGS metagenome assembly MDTG01 (sample SAMN05326645, study PRJNA326480) | marine metagenome | isolation source: seawater | place: Pacific Ocean: South East | collected 2011
CGAACGATGATTTTTTTTAAAATTTTTAATTTTTGAAGCATTTTCCAATCAGAAATTCTACTGGTTGTGGGGTACTCCTTAAATAAAGCAGTAAGGTATTTCTCTAGTTGTGCATCAAAAGCAACTCTTAACTCACTTAGAGTAAACTTTCCGTTTTGATTACCTATCGTAATATCGTTGTACCAAGACAGTGCTTCTAAAAATTTACCTCCAGTATGAGACCTGGTCGGGGCATAAGGGTTTTTTGCGGCATGAATAATTTGCTGTGTTTCAGTTCTTGAAATATGCCCGTCTCTTTTGGATTTTTGGTAGAGATCAAAAACATCCTGCTCTTTAAAGCTATTGGAAAATGATTGTGACGCAAAGGAAGTTAAAAGCATGATAAGTAAAAAGTATTTCATAAGGTTTATTATTTGAGTTTCTCTAAATAATCAAAAACCTAGAGTCCGCGCCTAGGTTACGAGTAAAAAATATAGGCTTGGAAAAGTCTTCCTTACATTAATATTTATTTATAGGGAAAATCTTCTCAATAAAATTCGATGACCCCTTGCGTGGTAATATGTGTCATCAAGAAAAATAAATATCATTACTTCATGGAGGATTGATGAAATATTTAAAGTTACTAATTATGGCTTCACTTTTAAGTTTTTATGGTTGTACTGGAGACGATGATGATGGAGGGTCTTCTTCAAGTAGTGGAACTGCTTTTTCCTGTGCTTTAGCCGAGCAGGCATTTAACGATGGTGGATCTTTTGAAGACATGGATCTTGGGTCTGTTGAAGCTTCTTGCTCAAACGGCATTGTTACCTTGTCAGCAAATACTTCTTCCTCTGAAACAACAGGCCTTACATGTGATGGAGTAACTTTTGATGCATCTGGAGAAAGTGGAAATATGACGATTGATTTGTCACAAACGACTATTTCAGGGGAGTCAATTTCCGGAAATGCAGTTTACACACTAAACTTAGGTGCTGATATAGGTGGTACCACAGTTGAGTGTCAAGCAACAATAACCTTTGATATGTCTCAAATGAATGATGATGAGGATGAGGATGACGGCACCGGAGGGGGTGATACTCCTGAGGGGATGGACGAAATGACGTGTAATGTGGGGGGCTCAACTGTTACCTTTGCTGATTTCACCGCCGCTGGTGGTGGATGTGATAACTCAGAAGATTACATCGCAAACATGGCAAAGTTTTTAGAGTATTATAGATATCTTAGCAGCTTTGGGGAAAACGAGGGTGATGATTAGGAGTTAATTTTAAGCTAATGTACTAAAAAAGACCGTCCTTGAGACGGTCTTTTTTTATATAAGAACTAAATTAAACCCAATTTGAAGATAAAATTCTTCCATTTTAAAAACCGATTCATCACTTAATTCGTATTCTCTCCAATTTTGTCCAAAGCCCATATAAAAGACAGGGAAATTCAAATTAAGTTGATAACCTCTGCCTGTTCCTTCAATGGTTCTATTAGAACTATTTGGAAGGTCATGAAAGGTCGACTCAAGTTCAGCATCATAAAAAAGTTGTAAGCTATAATAAGCGAGTCCATCACCATCAAGATTATATTTTTTAATTAAATTAACTCTTTTAAATTTAGTTGTCGCGCTAAACTCTTCATCAATTCGATAATCACCCTCAACAGTTGGATCATAAACTTGTTTTTGAAAATCATTATAAATATTTCCCGCTTCGGCGGAGATAATAAGACTCCCGATTTTAAACCCCACATCGAGACTAACCTTTTGCTCGAGGCTTTCATAATCTGTTTCATTTAAAGCCAGGGGGTCGTCCGCGAAACTGGCAACGCCAACACCGCCTTCAAGGTTAATGTTAGACCCAATGCTTACGGCCTTTTTACTCACTTTATATGAGTTTGTTCCAGCACAATTGTATAAAGTAATTAAAAGTATAAGAAGAATTATATTTTTCATAAGAACTTAACGAGAGATTAATTTCGAAGAGTTAAATTACGTTTGGTGAGAGAACTTATTTACCTATGCTAAGGGTAAATAAATTTAATTGGATCTAAATTAGTCTTCTTTAAAAACCGATAGAAATTAAGTGAAAAGTGCCAGATTAAAAAAAACAGTTCTATTTACATTACTCTCTGTAATGGTTTCCTCATTGTTTTTCAATTTGTCTGTTAAAGACTCTGTGAAAGAGGTAGGTGAGATTCAAAAAGATAATTTCATCAGTGGTGTTGAATCTGTTGATAATGGCCCCATCGTAAAAAACTCTTCGCCTAAGTTTAAAAAGACAATTGATATTTATTTCTCCGCCGGAAGAAATGAGGTCGATTCAAATGGAAAAACAGTAAAGTCATGTAACAGAAATAATAATTGGAACTGTGGTATCTATAAAATTACCTGGGATTTTATTAATGAAAAAGCGGTTGATCATAAATTAATTTATGACAGTCCGGACGATGGAGACCTCTCTCCAAATCTAAGCCCTAATGGACGATTTTTAGCGTTTGAGCAAAGAAAGTATAATACCAAACAGCGGGATATTTTTACGATAAATGTAAACCCAGGGGATCACGTTCGGGATAATCATATTGTTGGATCTAATAACACTTCATACATAAATGGGGATTCTTTAAGACCAGTAATTAAAGCTCGATGGCCACATTGGAGAAATAACGAGGAGATCCTTTTTTCTTCAGATAACTTTGAAATGGATGACCCTTACAAGGGAACAGACCACTGGGGTGATATGTATATGGCCCCCATTAATATGCGAAAAAGAAACGCAACGCTTGATGGTATGGATGTTAGATTAATTGTTGGTGATGAAAATAGTTACTATCAAGGGAAATACTTAATGTCTCTTCAAGATATATTTGTTAATCCTGCTAACAATAAAATGGTCGCCGGCCATGGCAAAACAGGTGAAGAGTGCGCACCAGGTGATGACGAATGCAGTGGGTTCCCTTTTATTGCTTCGTTTCCAGCAGAAGATTTAAAAAATCCAACTTATAAGCGTGCACTAATTGAAAAAGTAAAAAAACGATCAAATATGGTTGATGATTTCACCAGTGGCATTACTTCTTGTGCTCATCTTTCTTTTAGTCCTGATGGGAAATACGTGCTTTGCACGGAACAACATACAGATGATAAAATCGTTAATGGAGTTGGGCAAACTAGTTCCAAAAGAGAATATGTTGAGCAAGATAATTTATATGTATTTCAACGAGCGTATAAGCAGGGAAATGTCTCTCCTCCCTCTTCTGATGATATTTTAGGTAGAAAAAAAATGATCTCGTCGGTTGTCTCTTATGATTGGGAACCGGTTGGGGATGGGCCGTTGTTTCGTCACAAGTCTCCGCAAAAATTATTTGAACTTGATAGTAATTATAAAACTGCCAAATACGCGGAAGGTTTAGATAAAGAAGACCTTCCTGCGGGGGAGTATTGTAATAGTAAGTTTCAACATAAGCTTGCAGAGTTTTGCGGGGAAAGTTATTACGTTGTGGCCAGAGTGGCGTGCCAAACCAATCAATACGGAGCGCCTGAGCAACATTTGTATTCACGAATATTTTTAATTGATTTTAAAGATAAAACCAACCCCATTTATCATGACATCACAGGAAGCCTGGAGAGTTTAATTGGAGAGGACTCGGGTGTTTTTCATTCTCAATCAGCGACTTGTGGAAACTATGTAAATACTACTTTTGCGAATTAAATTTTAACTCTTCACCAATAAAGTCCTGGTTCGATGAAAATTTTTTGGGTTTAGGTTAAAATAGAGATAAAATTTCAAGGACCCTAGTTTTGGAGTAATCTTGAATTTTTCTTTATCACAATTTGTGGAAATTTCATACTTTGCCCATACGGCCTTTTTTCTTATGGCGTTGTCTTTTTTTATGAAAGACATGCTCTGGCTTCGCGTGATCTCTATTATATCGAGTTCATTTTTTATCTTTATTGGGGTTAATGTTAAAAGTATCGTTTATGAGGTGCAGGTTTTTTGGCATGTAGTGTTCATTATTATCCATTCAGTACGTTTAGGAGTTTTAATATATCAACGTTACTTTTTACGCTTAAATAAATTTGAAGTAACTATTTATAAAATCCTCAATAGAAAGATCTCTCCGAAAGATGTTAAAAAAATCATCTCCGTAGGGCTTATTCAAGAAATTGAAAATGATTGTATTCTCATTAAAAAGGGCAGTGATGTAGAGATAATAGGGCTTATCCTTGAAGGGAAAGGTACGGTGTTAAATGAAGGGGAGATGATAAAAGAATTATCTACTGGATGCTTTTTTGGAGAGTTTAGTTTTGTCACGGGTAAAAAGGCAAGTGCAGATGTTGTGATAAAATCAGGCGCGAAATTTATTAACTGGGATCAAAAAGTATTAGAGAGGTATCTTGTAGATGATGAAATTTTATTAAATAGATTTAAGGAAATTCTAGGTTCCAAGTTGATGGAGAGTATTAATAACTCAAATTAGCGATCAGGGTAATTACAAGTGAAAGTAGTAAAGTTAATCATTATTCAAATATTTTGGTACGTCTCAATAAAATATGGGGATCAATACTTTATTCCCGTAGTAGGCGTTTCTCTTTATCTCACAGATTTTCTAATTTTTAAAAAGACTGAAAAACTTGGGATTAAGTACTTAATCTTTTCTTTGATTCTAATTTTTTCAGGAATGGGGATGGATAAAGTTTTTGAAGCTCTAGAGGTACTAGGTTGGGGGGAAAAGTTCTATCCATTGGAACTTGTCGGAGTCTGGGTAATCTTTCCGTGTTATTATTATCAATTTTTTAAAAAGTTCTCTTCTCCATTATGGCTTTCTTTTTTGATGGGCGCAGTTTTTGGGCCTTTGGCCTATTATTCTGGAGCAAATATTAACCCAAGCCTCAACTTACAAACCAGTTTCACAGAAATAAGTTTGCTGAGTACTTCGTGGGGAATTTTCTTTTTTGCAAGTATCTGTATATTTAACAAGTCTTTCATGAAGCCAATTGATCGTTGAACTTAATTGCCTATGCGAATTTTCAAATACAGCTATAGACACCTATAGGTGAACACAATTGAGTGAGTGTAGCTGTAGCCCCATCCGTTAGCGGCGCCACTTTTATTATAATTATCAAATTTGTATGATGCACCCGCAGCACCTTTAGTGAGTGGTGTAACTGAAATAATATCAAAATATTCGCTACAAATTTCTGCAAGGCGGTCTATTTCATTTTTTATTTGGGTTGAGCCGCAATTTAGGGAATCAAAATTACCAGGATTAGAGTCATAATAAGTTTGTTCATCATCAGAGCCACCTCCATAGGCACTGAAACCCCACGAATTATCCATAATACTTGTGCTTTCGCAATTAATGGCACTCACTCCAACTGTTGCAGTTTGCCCAAAAGTACTTTTAGCGCTAAAAAGAGTTAAAATAAGAAAGATTATTGATCTTTGTCTAAATCGAAGCATAATGATCTCCTGTTGTAATCATAGGCACAACCTATGATTCCATTATCTATTTTTGTTGTTTCAAAAGTGAGTTTATTTCCTGTTATAGATGCTCCAAAGCCACTTAGGTTCCCATTAGAGTCCATGGACAATTCAATATTTTTAAATTCCTCTCGATCAATTTTAACAGATCCACTGAACTCACATTCTTCTCGATTCATTTCCAAAAATATCTTTAATTTTTTTCCTGAGAATCCAATCTCTTCAATTTGAAATTCGTCTCTGTTCAAAGAAATGCTCTCTGGAGAGTAAGTGTCGCCATTAATTAAATAAAAAGTACCCGAAAAAGATTTCTCAACTAACTCTTCCTCGCAAACTGTTGGAAGGCAGCTAGGGTCAGAACAAGTTTGCTCTTCATCTAAGCTATTTACAAACTCACCCACCGGGGTTTCCCCAAAAGATGGAGGACGGGAATTTGGGACTGCAGGAAGATCTCTCAACCCTTTGTCTCTATCTTGGGAATCAGGGTTTGGGATTTCAGTATCATTACCAACAGTCTTGTCATTCTCTCGCTCAACGGCGATACATGCAGATAAAAATAAAAGTAAAAAAAATAAATTTTTAAGCTGCATTGTCATCAGACCTATCTTTTCTAGAGACCTTGCTCATTGCCGCGTTGTATTTATCTGCAATATCTATAAATAAATCTTTTTTTCTAAATTTTAATGTTGCAATTTTACCTGTTTGAGAAACAGTGTTGAGCTCATTTCTCAGTCTGACTAGTGGCCCTGCAATCTTATGTGTAATGGCAAGGGTTATTATGTTTGAAATAACTAAAACTAAACTCATTCCTAAATAAAGGGAGTTTTTGTACTCATTAAATTGAAAGTTTGAAAACTTAAAAAATGGATGCTTGATTGAGACTTTTGCATCAATAGCGCTTTGGAGAATTTCGCCGTGGGTTTGATTGGCGAAAAGAAGAATAATGAGAAATGCGGCTGAAATTATAAGAGTATTCCCCGCCATGAGGGAGAGTTGAAATTTTGGATATATTAAAAAATTTTTTCTTTTTTTCAAAATTGATTATCCTGTATGCGTATACAGTCAAATTCGACACTTTTTGAGAAAAATTAAACTTTCTTTTAAAACTAAATGAATTTTATCGGCAATACTGAAGAAACGTAAACTATTTGTGAGTTATCACCGAAAACATATTTATGTTGAAAACAAAAATAGTTTTTCTAATTTTACTGGTTACGTGTTTTTCTTGCAGAGAAGAGGTCGTCGAAGAGAATGGTGAGAGTAAAGAGTCAGGGAGTCAACAGAGTTCACAAGCCAATCAAGAACCAAATTTGCCCTCTGAGGGGCCACAAATTCCTGGTTTTAGAAATAATAGACCTAGACTTACGAGGTTTGAAATTACAACTCCATCAGTAGGGATTGTAAATGGCGCAAACCAGGCTTCTCTTAGGTTAGAAGTTCGTCCTAATCTCGATGTGAGTTATGAAGTTATTCGAGGGCTTGGAAGTATTGTTGATCTTTGTGAGGATGAGTTTGGGAGCTACTTGTGTGCATTATCCTCTGGGGTTGCTGAGATAAAGGCAACAAGCGGGCAGGGTTTATCAGTTACGAAGACTATTACTATTTACGGTGAATTAGGTTTAAATGTAGATCAAGATAAAACAGTTGCTGATCCGGAAAACAGAGAGAATTATATCGGCTTAATTACTTCTGGAGGAATAGGAGAAGTTTCCTTCCAGGTGCTAGATGAGGAGGGGAACAGCTACGGAGAGGTAGACGGAAATAGTTTTATTCCACCAGATGAAACAGAAATATTTGAGGATTCTAATTTTGAAAGTGCTAAGATATTAAGGAAGCAATTGAGCATTATCGCCTCGGATACCGGTGGAAATAGGGCATCAGTTTCTGTGGATATATATCCTAAAATAAAAATTAAAACTAATAATAAAAAAACGCTTACATGTTCATTTGATTCAACTGTTTTTAACTCATTTTCAGTAGAGGTTTCCGGAGGGATTCCTGGTAAAAGATTCGGTGATAATAATTTACTTAGATCTAGAGTCGAGCATGTCGTACAATCTAGCGAAGGAAATAATTATTCTGGATTTAATATTTACCCTCCAGCAGGTTGTGAGGAAGGTAGCTCAAGTCAGATTGAGTTTTTGGACTCTAACAATAATTCAAAAATAATTTCTTATTTCTTTTCCAAAAACTTTTCAACAACTATTGAAAATAGTGATGATGTTTTTAAAAGTAGTGAGCGAACAAATTATGAGTTTGATCAAAGTGGAGAAGAAAATGAAAATGATGAAAGTGATACCTTTGGTGAAGGTCGATTATCATTAAGCGAAGACCATTTGGTTACAAATTTTTATGGGGGAAGATCCACATATAGTGCCTATCAGTTAATTAATGATGAACTACAGTCTGAAAACCCCGTCGATGTATTCAAGATTAATGGGTACTCAAATCAAAACGGGGATGGATCAAATGCGCCTGACGGTGGTTTAAATGTTTTAGGTAATTCAGGTTGTGTGGAGTTTGCCGAATCTGAAAATTATGAAAGGTTATCATTAAGCTACAATAGATCACTTCAAAAGTTCGAGATTGAAGACCTTGTGGGGGAGTCTGGGAGTAAGAAAGTATTCTTGTTTGACTGTAATGGGACTTATTCTTCTCATGATATTAACTTTTTGAGGGGGGGAACGGTTATTATCTCAAATAATAAACTTGTCTCTTCTGATCTATTTTCAAATTTAATTGTTAAAAGTAACACTCATATAAAATTAAATAACAATTTAAACTTTTTTGAGACATTAAATGAAACTCTTGCTTCTACAGAGGAAGAAAATTTCGATTGTAATTCTCCAGGAGAGAGTTTCTCAAAGTGTTTAGTTTATAATTTCGGTGAGTCTGAATTTACTTATGACGATGAAGCACAAGAGCATCAAATAAAGAGTTACCTGTTTGAGTTAGAAAACGATGTAAGAGATAAAGTATATTTCACTCGCAAAATATACCCTCCCTATAAATTTTTTCATTTTGTAAGTGGAAATGAACTTAGTGAGTGTGATAATCAACGGAATTGTGGTTCGTCAGATAACCTTGGTTCCTCAAGGAGAACTATACTAAACTCTCTTCAAACAATACCTAGAGGTGATTATAGTTGGGAGTATGCAAAGACAGCCGGTCTCTCATTAATTGGTTCAAATAGAAGGATTAAAGTTACCGGAGGTGACTCTGGTGTTACAGTTATAAGAAAAGAGATAGATAAGTCCTATTATCTACAGGATTCAACTGAAATAAGAAACTTGGGTCATTATGTTCCTACTGATTTAAGTAACTACAGAGAATGCATACCAAGAACACAAGAACACATTGGACCTGGCGTTTTTATTACGAAGGAAGTCAACGGGGAAATCATAAATGTTAACGATCACTTCACCAGAGAATTAAAAGAAGACGGGACAAATTATGAGGAGTTTATTTTAAATATTTCAAATATATTTCCAAAAATGATCAAAGATGATTTCGATGATCCTGAAGAAATTGAAAGGCAAATCGATAATGAATATGTCAGTAGTCGAATATCAAATTATAGTTACCAAGATTTTCTTGGAGATGATCTTTATGAAAGGATAAGAGTGAAAAGGTCCTCTTCATCGGGAATTAATCAAGATCAAGTTCCATTTCTTAATGAAGACATGATTGGAGAATTGAGGAATAATCAAGATCTAATTAGAGGATATTCTTCAAATGTTGTTAATTTTTTACCTTTAATGGATGATTTGAAACCTATTGCGACTGAAAATACCCAAAACTTTAAACTTTCGCCAGGGCAAGTCGACCATTACTCTTCATTAGAGAATAGGGTAATAAACCCTGTTTCATATATTAAACAAGAAAATGATGAGTCGATGATCTGTATCCAATTATTGGATAGGGTTAAGGCGGGTAACTATCCTAGAGAGATTTTGCCTAAGTGGAACTTTTTAAATACGAATATTTTCTATCAAGAAAATGGTGTAGTTAAAAAACAATTAAATAGTTCTATTTATCAAAAGAATGATAATGGTGAAACTTACTTATCCGAGATTAACCCAGGTTTATACGGAGAGGTTGAAGAGGGGGAGCCAAGTTGGATTAAATACTTTAATGGCTGGACACTTAGCGATGACCGTAAGCAAATTTGTAGGTCTGGTGTAAATATTTTCCCGTTCTGGGAAGACCAGGATTCACCCTCTTTTTCGTACAGTTGGATTTTTCAAAGAGAAATCAATGGTCCTTTATCTCTCATAAGGCTTAAAAGACGTAACGGGTCTGGTTATAATAGTCCTCAGGATATTTATTTAGTGAATGACCTGGTTGGACAATTTAGAAAAAGTATCGATCCTGTTTATGAGGCAATTACGGCGAACGTAATTAAAACGAACTTTCATCCAAATGGCGATAATGTAGATTTGGGGCAACCAATTGTACCTAGTGCTGGTTTCTCTTGTGAGTCTAATGATCTTAACACCAATATAGCTTTCACCCACGCTGGGAACATTTACCCTGGAGTTGGATTAAAACTAAGAGATTTTGAGACTGTAACTATACCAATTCCATCTTTTGATTATAGGAGTCTTGAATGGGATAGATTTTCTGTTGGCCATGGAGAAATACATAATTGGATTCCGTTTAAAAGTTTTAGAAAACGACTATTGGTTTATCAAAAACCAGAAAATTGTGATTTTAGCTCATTGGGTGATCTCTTTCTTGTAGTTACAGGTGAAGAAAGAGATAGCAGAGAGAGTTACTACATCAAAGGTGAAGATCAAACTAAATTATTTCGACAATCAGGTTGGTCCAAAGATTTAGTTAATATAAATTCACTTTTTAATCAGGTTGGTGTAGCGGATTTATCACAACATAATATAACGGACATAGACTACACTGATCGGTGGATTGATGGTGGAAGAGTAAAAACCTACAGAGTTGTTGGCGTGCATCATAAAGTTCTTCAGCAAGAAGTAAATGGTGAAGTTTCTCAAATCGCTAGCGATAGACCGTTCATTTTATCTTTTAATCCTGATAATCTTGAATCGGCTTCTTATACTGAATATCCTGCAAACAAATACAACTCAGAATGTTTAAAAGAAACTTTTATTAATACTGTTAAATATGTCAATCGCACGCTCGTTTTTGATATTAAAGGTGCCTATCATCCAACAGGTCTTAGACTAAAAGATACCTCATGGAATAACCGGTGGGGTATTGGATTTTTAAGAGAGACTTTTAAAAGACTAGAAGATGTTGATAAAGACTTAACACTTATCGGTGTTGCTCGAAATGACATTTATTTAAAAGTAGAATCAGCAAATGGAATAGAATTTAAATACTATGATCTTAAATATCACGGAGACCTTTAATGAAAGTTCGAAAAAATTATTTAATATTACCATCGTTTCAACTTAAGGTTCTTTTAGGAGCTGGAGTACCGTTTTTTATATCTGTTTTTTTGATTTACTATAAAGTTTTTGACGCATTAGATAGGATGCAGGGTTACCTAAAAGCGTCGGGACAATCTGGGAATAACAATATTTATAACTTGTTTATGATGCAGGAAAATATAATCCAAAAAAGTATACTAACCTCTATGGGCGTTGGTTTATTGTTAATGTCAGTGTCGTTAATATATCTATCCCATAAACTCGCTGGGCCTATGTATAAAATTAAGGTTCATTTAAAAAATAATAAAAATAACTTTGAGCCAATTAGATTCCGAAAAACGGATAATCTTGGTGACTTAGAAACGGATATGAATTTTTATATTTCTAAGGCCAAGGATAACTCTAGCAATAAAAAAGCTTCATGAAGGTGGACCCAAAAATAGGTGAAATTATTTAGAGTAACCTATTGTCTATTTCATTTATAATTCTGTTTACGGTAAAATTTTAGTGTGACTATATTCAGACGAGACTTCTTAAAAACGGTGCTTAGTTGGGCTTTTGCTAAGTCCGCCCTTGGGGGAGCGTTTATGTCTAAAATAGATGACGAAAAAAAAGTTTTATATTCCTACACTGTTAAAGAAAGGCACTGGGTTGGAGATGGGTTTTATGTACATGGTCTACTTCGCCCGAGTGAAAAGTTAAATAGACATATAAGTCCATTTATCCTGATGGATTATGCATCTCCCAAAGAGTTCTCTTCAACAACATCGCGAAGGGGGGTCGGTGAGCACCCGCACCGTGGTTTTGAGACGGTGACTTTTGCTTATCAAGGTGAGGTGGAACACCGTGATTCCGCAGGTGGAGGAGGCGTGATAAAAGCCGGAGATGTTCAGTGGATGACGGCCGGCAGTGGAGTTGTTCATGATGAGTTTCATTCTACGGACTTTTCAAAGCGTGGTGGTGTCTTTGAGATGGTTCAACTTTGGGTAAACCTTCCTAAAAAAGATAAAATGACGAAGCCTAGATACCAAGGAATTAAAAGTGAGAACATTCCTGTGTGTAAAATTGGAGAGCACTCTCATTGCCGAGTTTTTGCTGGAGGATTTGAGGGCAAAAAAGGTCCTGCCTCAACTTTTACAAAAATTAATATGTATGACATTTATGGTGATAAATCAGATCAGCTTCACATCAATCTTTCAAAAAACACAAACACAATTCTTCTTGTCCTAAAGGGGAAAATCACGCATCAATCAAAAGAGTACGATGAGCAAAATATTCTTATCTTCGATAGAAAAGGCGAGGCACTTGAATTGAAAACATCGGAAAATTTTAAAGCACTGCTTTTAAATGGTGAGCCTATTGATGAGCCGGTTTTTGCTCACGGGCCATTTGTGATGAATACCCGCGAGGAGATAATTCAGGCGATTGATGATTTTCAAAAAGGAAAAATGGGGCGTCTCTAGATCTACCAAATACTAAATGTCAGGTCTGACTGTTTTGATTTCTTAACTTTTTTTTCAAATCGTTTTGCGCGATCACTATATCTTCTAAGCAAGTGTTGTTTTCCGTCACTGATAATTGAAATGTGCATTTTTCCAACGGCATGCTGGTTAATTAAGTGACGCGCTTGTTTAAAGACTGTATAACCCTCTGGTTTATAGTCTTTTAAATCCGTACCGTAACACTTTGCACCTGAGCTTCTGACAATGTAAACAAGTGTGTTATCCTTAAATTTTAATTCAGGCATCTGCCACCAGTAAATTCCTGAAGCCGTAGGGTTATTCCCCGCACTAACTGATGCATCAATTAATACAATTCCTTGATAGTTTGCATTTTGCTTTGGACGAGTTACGGCTTCAATTTCCACAAAGCGGTCATTTTTTCCGTGGTCATGGGATTCTGCTTCTCCTTTCACATCAACTGGAATTTGGCTTGTAAAGGTAATAATCTTTGCGATCTCATCATATACGGCACGAGCTCGGTTCCATGAAAGTTTTTTGTTATACTCCGCTGTCCCGCACATATCTGCATGGGCACTCATTTTGATACTATCTAACCCATCTTTAATTTCATCAATGAAGCTTATTATTTTCTTTTGATACATGGGGTTTACAACATACTCATCTTCCTTGAAATGAATCTTTAATTTCTTCTTCATTTTTTTTGTAATATACTGTGAGTCAATACGACAAAATCGAACCTTTGTATTCAATGAGTCCCACAAACTATTTTGAAAAAAGAAGTTGGGGTGATTAAGAGTACCTGCATTTAATCTTTGAGATGAAATAATCACTAATAAAAAAAGGTATATTTTACTCATTCACACATCCTGAAAAATTAAAATCTGCTAAGTGTTGTTGCATTACTGTTTGGCATGAGGTTGGAATGAGAGAGCCCCTTTGAAGGACATCGTAAAGCACTCTTTTTAAAGCTGTCGAGTGAGGGTCCATATCGTTAACCTTCATGATGAAATTACTATCTGAATAAAAGATATTACCATCTAGATCCCTCGAGTACTCTAGAATACTACAATAGGTGCTTCCAGACTTTCCCTTTTGCATAAGACTTGAAATATAATCAGCGAAGTCTTCCTCTGTGTAGATATGATCACCCTCGAATTTAAATGGTGAGCCATCAGAATGAATTGATTCTGCGGGATGTTTTTTATATTGAGCCGATACACACTTTCTTGAGGTGTAGAAATCCTTTTTACTTGATTCAGTTATACTAAGCTTTTCAGTGTTGAATGTGTCAGAGAAAAAGTGACCCAGTTCATGAAAAAAGATCCCCTTTGAATCTCTGTGGTCAGAGCAGGTAAATGATGATGCTTTCAACTCTTTTTCCATTGGGTTGTAAGCGTCAACGACTGGTTTGGTAAAAATTGACTCAATGCCTAAAAGATCTGGTTTATTTAATTGGTGAAGCATATTTGCCATCGCAAGTGGTCGAGCATCTTGGTATTCATCGTTAGTTATTCTTTTTATTGTAAGGCTCACCGAGTCGGCACCTCCCTGATATATTTTATCTAGAGCATTAATTGTCTCTGGTAAGGTTTCTTTCTTCCAGTCCCTAAGCTTCAAGCCAAACCAATCAAATTTTGGCACTAAGTAGTCGAATCTTATCTTTTTCATTCTTTGTTTAATTATCGCAAACGATTTTTGCGAATTAATTTTCCTCATCTTTTCAAGAAATTCATTTTTATATTTTTCCATATTGCTTTTTAAATTTTTGAACTCTCTATTTTTCCATGCCTGCTGATTGGCCATCAAAAGATCTAATTTCATATTTTCGAACTGTTTTTCGATATCAAGTGCTTGAACTTGGGCTTTTCTTTTTCGAAGGTTTTTTATTAATTCGAGAGGCTCTAATCTTTTGTTTATATTATCAACTGCACCAGATACTTCATGAACAGACATGAGGTTAAAATCAATGCCATCCTCTGGTAGTGGTAAAATGTTTGAAAAAAACCTCTCTTCTAAATTTAAATATACATCAGTATCATCCAAGGACTCGGGGTTTTCTGATAGTTTATTTAATTGTTCGATTAGACTTTGATCACTGAGAAGCTCTCTGTTGTAGAGCATATGTTGAAGTCTTTTGTGGATTATCTTCGGATTTTTGGTGATTGCATGCTTATTTTTTCGTTTGCTTTCATCATAGTGATCTCTAGCATAAAAATTAAAATCCCCATGGTAGCTTTTAGGGTCAGAAAGTTTTTCTTGATATTTATTACTCAATGAATTATTTCCCTCGCAGTTAAAATTAAATCTCTTAAGAATTTTACATCTGTTTTTCAAACCCCTTTTGTCATGCCTGCCAATTCTGTCGCCGCCGGGTTTACCTCCGTATAGTAAAGAAAAGTAGTTTGAATAGTTTTTATTCTCTATTATTTTTATTTTTAGTTGATCAAACTCTTGTTTGCTCAAAATGCCCGTTTCATAAAGTACCGGGGATAGCTCAACCTTGTTAATTCCGTTATTGTTTTTTATTTGAATAAAGCTTTTAATAATAGCTTGTGGATCATTGATTGATATCTGTGATGGGAGACTTTCAAGCGCGTCGATTGCCTCGTTAATGTTTTTTATCGTTCTATTATTTCTTTGTTGAATTAATTCAATAATATCGTCTTTTTTTTCATCAATTGACTTAACGTACTCAGGTTTGATCTTTTCCTCTAGCGTATGACTAGTTAGTAAGTCTTTTGAACTTTGATTTGCAGTTCCACAAATATCTTCAAGGCATTTATTTGCCATAGTTTGATAAGTCGTTAAATTACGATTTAGACATTGCTTTGGATGTTCTTCGGTGATTGTTGAAAATGTGGAAATGAGAACAGGGTACAGCGTTGTTAGTTCAGATTTCCCCTGGCGCGAAATCAAAAGTAATGAGAAGATTATTATTATTTTAAATACCACCTTTATTAATCGGTATTTTTTGTTTAAATCAAAGTGAAACAGGACTATCTTGAAGTTATTTTTTTTAATTTTTTTGTTATCTTTCTCTGTTTTTTCGAAGGTTGAAAATTTAAAAATATTTCTTCCCTCCGACAAATACCTTTTGTCCTTGAGTGAAAAGAAAATAGAGTTTAAATCAAATAATATTTATTTAAATGTTGACCAAGAAAAATGTCTCAAAGCTGAGTTTAGCAGATATAAAACTTTGGTAAATAATGTCTCAAGAAAAATTGAAACAACCTTTACCGGAGCAACTCCTGACGATGAAGAGCCAACTTTTTTATATTTATTGGGTGAAAAAAAGCTATTTATTCCTAAAAACTCAATTTCAACAATTAACTTGATAAAAAGACTTGAATATGAAGCTCACAAATTAATGAACATCCATTATTTAAAGTGCAAAAACTAGTATTTGTATAGAAAAGCTCTATCTGCATATAGGAATTATTGATTAAATTTCTTTTGGCAAAATCAGTAAAATAAATCAAAATTTTATTAAATATCAAAATTTTATTAAATATCAGAATTTTATTAAATAAATTTAAGAGGAGTTTCCATGAGAAAGATTCTTTTGTTTGGACTTGTTGCTTCACTCATTCAAGGGTGTTCAAGTAGATACAAGCACAATCATCATCAGTTTCAATCTGGTGTGGCCAAGAAAAATGAATTTTGGTGGCCTAACCGAATTGATCTAAGTTCACTAAGAAATAGTTCAGAACGTGATAATCCATACGGAAAAAACTTTAACTATGCCCGCGAGTTTAAAAAGTTAAATCTTAAAGCCCTAAAAAAAGATATGGCCAAAGTATTAACCACTTCTCAAGATTGGTGGCCAAGTGATTACGGAAATTATGGGCCATTTTTTATCCGACTTACATGGCACAGCGCAGGCACATACAGAACTCAAGACGGACGAGGAGGAGCAGCTGGTGGACAAATGAGGTTTGAACCACTTAATTCCTGGCCTGATAATGGAAACCTCGACAAAGCAAGAAGACTTTTATGGCCTTTAAAGAAAAAATACGGAAGAAAAATTTCATGGGCAGACCTAATGGTTCTTGCCGGAAATGTTGCCATGGAGGAGATGGGGTTTAAAACATTCGGCTTTGCTGGAGGACGATCTGATGATTGGACACCTGAACTAGTTTATTGGGGACCAGAAACCGAAATGCTAGCGTTTAACAGAAAAGACAAAGATGGAAAACTACAAAGACCTCTCGGCGCCAGTCATATGGGGTTAATTTATGTCAACCCTGAAGGTGTTGGTGGAAAGCCTGACCCGATTGAGTCCGCAAAATCCATAAGAGAGACTTTCGCAAGAATGGCGATGAATGATGAAGAAACGGTAGCTCTTATTGCGGGTGGACACACTTTTGGTAAGGCGCACGGAGCACATAAGCCAAGTAAGTGTGTTGGGGTTGAGCCGGCAGGGGCAAAACTTGAAGCTCAAGGCTTTGGCTGGAAAAATAAGTGTGGAAAAGGTCACTCCGAAGACACTGTAACTAGCGGTCTTGAAGGTGCTTGGACAGCGACGCCAACGGAGTGGAGTCATCAGTACTTATCATTTCTTTATGCGTATGAGTGGGAGTTACACAAAAGTCCAGGCGGCGCTTGGCAGTGGAGGCCGAAAGACAAGGATGCGCACGACCTGGTTCCTGATGCACACATAAGAGGAAAGTTCCACGCGCCTATGATGTTAACCACAGACATAGCACTAAGAATGGATCCGGCTTATGGAAAAATCACGAAGAGATTTTTAGAAGATCCAAAAGCATTTGAAGATGCTTTTGCTAGAGCATGGTTTAAACTAACCCACAGGGACATGGGGCCGAGAGCGCGTTACGTTGGAAGAGAAGTTCCAAAAGAAGTTCTTGGTTGGCAAGATCCTATTAGTAGAAAAACAAGATCGACAATTAATGCTCAAGAAATTACTCAATTAAAAAATAGAATTAGAAACTCAGGACTTTCTATTGGCGAACTTGTTAGAACTGCTTGGGCCTCTGCTTCTAGTTTTAGAGGTAGTGATATGAGAGGTGGAGCTAACGGAGGTCGTGTGAGACTAGCACCACAAAAAGATTGGGAAGTAAATAATCCAAAAGAGCTTGGAAGAGTTATTTCAAAACTTGAAAAATTAAGAGAAGACTTTAATGGATCATTAACTTCTGGAAATAAAGTATCTTTTGCTGATGTGGTTGTTCTCGCAGGTAACGTAGGAGTAGAGCGTGCGGCAAGTAAATTTGGAGTAAACGTAAACGTCACATTTAGATCAGGCCGAGGCGATGCGACTCAAGCGCAAACTAATGTTGAGTCCTTTAATAATCTTGAACTCTATGCAGACGGTTTTAGGAACTATTACCGAGAAGGCCATTATCTAAATCCAATTAATGCATTAATTGACCGTGCTCAATTGTTAAACCTATCAGTTCCAGAAATGACGGCACTTGTGGGTGGACTTAGAGTTTTGGGTGCCAACACTAATGGGGCAACTCATGGTGTCTTCACTGATAGAGTAGGCATTTTAAGCAATGACTTTTTTGTTAACCTTCTTGATATGAAATATGAGTGGAAACCAGCTGCTGATGGTAAAACTTATGAAGGACTAGAAAGAGGAACAAATAAAGTTGTATTTACGGCGAGTCCAGTAGATCTAGCTTTTGGTTCTAGTGCTGAGCTTAGATCAGTGGCAGAAGTTTATGCGAGTAATGACGGACGTAAAAAATTCGTTAGAGATTTCGTCAAAGCTTGGGCGAAAGTGATGAACGCAGACCGGTTTTAAAATTATTTTAAAAACCAAACTTTAGGCCCTAGCATTCGCTAGGGCCTTTTTTTCTTAGCTTAGTTATGTGTCAAAATTCCAAACAGTACTTATATGGAAATTGTTAGAATTTTATTGAGTCGATTTGACTTTTATTGGCATGAACTTTGTAACCACCTTTATCTATACAATTTAAGGGGATTTTTATGAATATCTTAAAACTACTGAGAATATGCCTTTTAATTTCTTTTTTTGGTTGTGAGGACGATCCAGAGGGGTCGTTAGAAACAATTTCTCGTCAGTGGTGTGAAAATAAATATAAGAAAACAAGGCTTAAAAAAAGTTGTTTTAACGGCGTTGAACATATGCTGACGATAGGTTCCCCGCTAAGAAATCAACATAGCAACAAAAGAAACCTAATAAAGCAAGTGCGGGAAGTTAAATGTGATACTGGTATAGAAGATACAACTAGGGCTTGTATCAAAGGCGCGGACAAGGTTTTAAGTGGATTTTTAAATAGTACTGAGAAAAAAATACGAACAATCAATACAGGAAGCCAAGAGGGTGAGCTGGGTAGCATTGAAAATGAACAAAGAGAAAGTCTAATGGATATTAAAAGTTCGAATCAAACCGGTTCTCGGGCGAATAGTGGAAACGCTTTCAGTTTCTGATATTAATTTAAAATTATTTCAAGGGAAACAGAATGAAGTTTTTAAATCTATGTCTTCTAATTTTTATTTTCGCATGTAAAACTGACTCAATTTCTATGTATAAGGCTGCGGATCTAAAATTTAAATCAAATGAACTTTGTGAAAAGAAGTATAAGACACACCTTGTAAACACCTGTAAGGAGGGTGTGGCAAATATTGTTATACTGTCGAGTAAACTTTTGAACAAAGAATCTACTTATGATCAAGCCTACGCAGAGGCGATAGGTAAGTGCTTATATTATCGCTTTGATGTTTCTGAGGAAGCTTGTAAGTATGGGGTTAATAAATTTATTGAGCTCGCGATGAATGAACTTGGGAAAAATGGGCTAAAAGAAATTGAAAAACTAAATCTTAATCTGGGCTTTATCGATACTGGAAGCGTAAATGACCAATCAAGAGAAATAATTAATACTAGTTTTGATAATGACTATGAATTCGAGGAAGTAGGGCAAAGCCTTCACTATTAATTCTTAATCATTCTCTTTTTCATAGACTTTGAAAATTCCATGCTCTAGGCAGCGATAAAACCTAAAGGCAATAGGTCCTGCAATATCTGGGAGTCCGGTGTATTCCATCTCTTTGCC
>MDTG01286089.1_pt1 | contig 19377 bp, 19 predicted proteins | sample 811421 | NCBI WGS metagenome assembly MDTG01 (sample SAMN05326645, study PRJNA326480) | marine metagenome | isolation source: seawater | place: Pacific Ocean: South East | collected 2011
AGCCGGGTCGTTTCCAGACTGAAGGTTGGCGTTTGGCCGCGGGGTAACTCAATGGTAATGCTTTCGGGAAAGCGTCCGCTTAGCAAGCCTCTGAGGGCTGCTGCTGCTGCTGCCGCGGCACAGGCGCCCGTTGTCCAGCCTCGGCGCAAGGTTCCCTCTGGTTTACGGCCATCCATAGCGGTAATGTAACTCTGTGCTAAGGTGATAACGAGGCTCGATAGCGTGAACAAAAAAACTAAACCCAAGCCAAGCAGGAAGACTGCCGTCAAGGACGCTACCAAGCTGGATGTCAAATTCCGTGGCGATCATCTTAGTTGGGTCGCCCTCGCCCTGGTTATCGTTGGAGTAACCATTCTGGTGTATACGAGCGGCTTTAAACTCGAAGACGTAGAAAAGGTGGCCCAAAAATCGGAGACTGTGCAGGCTGGCGGCACGCCAACAATTGGCGGTCCATTTACGCTTGTTGATCAAGCCGGTAAGACTGTCACGGACAAGAACTTCCGGGGGCAGTACTTGATGATCTACTTCGGTTACACCTACTGTCCTGATGTCTGCCCGACATCGCTGACGAACATGTCGGATGCCCTTGATTTGCTGGGCGAAAAGGCGACCAAGGTGACGCCTATGCTTATCACCATTGATCCTGCCCGCGATACGCCCGAGCACTTGAGAGAATACGCCACCTATTTTCATCCGAGGCTCCACGCACTGACCGGTTCACCGGAACAGATTGCCGCCGTTGCAAAGGCTTACCGGGTCTATTACTCCAAGGTCAAGCAGGAAGACGCGACAGAAGACGATTATCTTATGGACCATAGCTCGGTTACATACGTGATGGGACCCGATGGGAAGTTCCGTCTCCATTTCTCTCATGGAACTGATGCGGAAACCATGGCTAGTCGCCTGCGGGACCTTCTTTCCTAACATTATGATCGGATCAGCCCGAGGACTGATCGTGTCCGCGCCAGCGTCCGGCTGCGGCAAGACCGTCGTGACGCTCGGCCTGCTGCACAGTCTTGCACGCGCCGGCGTCAACGTGGTCTCCGCGAAGGTCGGCCCCGACTACATTGATCCGGCATTTCATGAGGCTGCTAGCGGGCGTGGGTGCCGAAACCTGGACACTTGGGCCATGCGACCGGATACCCTAGCCTTCGGTCTTGCAGCCCTTTTGGACCCGGGGCCGTTGATAGTATGCGAAGGCGTCATGGGTCTGTTCGATGGCGCACGCGGGACACCAGGTCCCGCCGACGGGTCGACGGCCAGCCTCGCCAAGGCGACCGGTTGGCCCGTAATCCTAGTTGTCGACGCGGCGGCCCAGGCGGCCTCGGTGGCCGCGCTGGTTCGCGGTTTTGCGTCTCACGATCCGGCGATCATGCTTGGCGGCGTAATGTTCAACCGGGTTGGCAGCGACACTCATGCAGCCATTTTGAGGGATGCCATGGCCAGACATCTGCCCAGCATTCCAGTCGTTGGCTGTCTGAAACAAACCGACGATTTGAAGTTGCCTTCGCGACACCTGGGCCTCGTGCAAGCGCTGGAGCACCCGGATCTCCCTTCCTTCCTGGACCGCGCTGCCGATTGGATCGATGCACATGTGGACACCGAACTCTTTTCGGCATTGGCATCTGTCGCGTCTCCGAAGGTGGTGGGGCCTTCAACCACTCCGTCGCTTGCACCGCTAGGCCAGCGGATTGCTGTGGCTCGTGATGCGGCCTTCGCATTTTCTTATCCGCACATTCTTGAAGGCTGGCGGGACGCTGGCGCCGAATTAACCTTCTTTTCGCCGCTGGCAGATGAAGGGCCCACGCCAAATGCCGATGCGGTGTATTTGCCCGGTGGATATCCCGAGCTTTTTGCGGCTGGGCTGTCCGCTAACGACGGCTTTCGGAGCGCTATGGGGGCCGCGCGGGACCGGAATGCGGCAATATTCGGTGAATGCGGGGGCTATATGGTGCTGGGCGACGAATTGACGGATGCGTCTGGAGCCGTCCATGGCATGCTTGGATTTCTGCCAGTCCGAACCTCGTTCGCTCAACCAACCCTGCATCTCGGATATCGCGCCGTCCGTACATTAAGCGTATCGCCGCTGGGTGATGGTACGATATCGTTCCGCGGTCATGAGTTCCATTACGCGACTGTGTTGGAGGAAGCTGGCGTGCCGCCCCTTTTTAACGTGGCAAATGCTGCTGGCGATGCCATGGGGGCCATGGGTCGTGTTGCCGGCCGCGTTGCCGGGTCTTTCATTCATCTTATTGACCGTGTGGCTTGAATACGGGCGGAGCCTAACCCACAGCTATTTATTGCGGTCGCGCTGCATTGGCGTTACGACTGACCTAGCGTTAGGAGGTAAGTTGCGTGTTCGGACCATTCAGAAAATCTAGGGTTGACGAGTTGCCATACTGGCAGCGCAAGTCTCTTGACGAAATGACTAAAGCCGAATGGGAAGGGTTGTGCGATGGCTGCGGGCGGTGCTGTTTGAACAAGCTGGAACACGAAACCTCCGGCGAGATCTTTCATACGGATATCGCTTGTCGCCTCTTGGATCTGGAAACTTGCCGCTGCACTAGCTACGAAGACCGCAAGCGATTTGTACCAGAATGTCAAATTCTGACTTATCAAAACTTGAAGAAGTATCCCTGGCTGCCGTCTACTTGTGCCTACCGGTTATTGCTGGAAGGTAAGAGCCTGAATTGGTGGCATCCTTTGGTGTCTGGTGATCCGGAAACCGTGCATGAGGCGGGCGTCTCTGTTCGCAATCGGGTCGTTTCAGAGCGCGAATGCGACGATTTGGAAAACCATGTGGTCAGTTGGCCTGCTTAATGGATAAGCTCGTCTGAGGCCCGTGACGAACGCTTTTTTGTGTAAGGAGACTAGACAATGAACCTATCCTCGGACCGCTTCGTCGGCGTGAACGCTGCTGTTCTGACGCCTGTAACCGATGACCTGATCCCCGACGACGCCTTGATGTTGGAGTATTCCAAGTGGCTGATGGGAAATGGCTGCAACGGCTTGGCAATATTAGGGACGACCGGTGAAGCCAACAGCTTTTCTTTAAAGGAGCGTATCCGGATCATAGAGACGCTGATCGAGGGTGGTATTCCGGCCAAGTCCTTGATGCCGGGGACAGGTAGCTGCGCACTAACCGATGCGGTGGAACTGACCCGCATGGCCGTCAAGGCGGGTTGCGGCGGCGTCCTGATGCTGCCGCCGTTTTATTACAAGAATCCGCCCGACGCGGGGCTATTCCGGTTCTTCTCGGAGGTGATCCAGCGGGTCGGCGATTCGGATCTTCAAATCTATCTCTATCACTTTCCGCAGATGTCGGCGACGCCGATCACCTTCAACCTGATCGAGATGCTGTTGAAGGAATATCCGGACACGGTCTGCGGTATGAAGGACTCGTCTGGCGATCTGGAGAATATGGCTGGCGCGGCCGAGCGTTTCCCTGGTTTTCACGTGCTCGCCGGAGCAGAGACCGTCTTTCTCGACCTGCTGAAACGTGGCGGCGCGGGGTGCATCACGGCCTGCTCCAATGTTACCTCGCAACTGGCCCAGGACGTATTTACGGCCTTCCAGAGCGGTACTGATCCCTCGGCGGCAAATGAGGCGATGATTGCCATCCGAAAGGTGATCCAGGAATACCCGCTTTCACCGGCCCTCAAGGAACTGATCGCGCGGCATATGGGTAACGATCAATGGCGCCTTAGCCGCCCTCCGTTCACCATCATGGATGATTTGACACGTCAGCGTTTGTTCAACGAATTTGACGCCGTCGGTTACGCACTTCCGAGAGCTGCTTAAGTCTCCGGTGGGCGCCGAACCGGCAGCTATACTCGATATCAACGGTCGTCCAGTGCCGGTGCGCGTAAGACGCAACGGCCGCGCAAGGCGCATTCTGCTTCGTTTGGATAATCACGGCGATGGCGTCATCGTCACATTACCCAAATGGGTGCCCGAGGCCGAGGGTGTCGCTTGGGCGGAGAAACAAGCGGCTTGGGTCGCCAGCCGCCTATCCGCTATGCCGACGCGAACCCAATTTTCCAATGGCGCGGTGATCCCTTTCGAAGGCGAAGACCACGTCATACGCCACATCCCCGGCGCACGGCGCGGTGCTTGGCGGGAGGCCCGCGAGATCCGCGTCAGCGGTCAACCAGAACACCTGGCGCGCCGGGTTCGTGATTGGCTCAAGAAGGAAGCGCGGGTGCGGCTTAGCGAACAAACTGCTGATACCTCCAAGCTCCTTGGTCTGAAACACGGCCGGATCACTATCCGCGATACCCGGTCGCGTTGGGGGTCATGCGCGTCAAACGGTAACCTTAGTTACTGTTGGCGTTTGATCCTTGCACCGGCTTTCGTTCTCAACTACGTGGTTGCTCACGAGGTGGCGCACTTGAAGGAGCCGCACCACGGTGCCAGCTTTTGGGAAACGGTTGCGGTGTTGGATCCGAACATGGATGAAGGTCGAAAATGGCTCCGCGAACATGGGGAAACGTTGCATTTTATAGGTTGAGTGATGATGTAAATCGTGGCGTTGACCAGTTCGAGCATTACGATGTGGAAACCCGCCTGACGGCAGACTTCGATGCCGCTGCTATAACCGAGCATGACCGCATCATGGCGCTTCGGCGCGGAGTGATGATGGAAGAGGGCTAGACCGCCGTCACCGCCATCTCGATCGGGCCTTCCGCTCGGGAGTGGACGAACTGATCTACGGCCTCGTGGCCGGAGTTTTCCACATTCGCGGTTGCTCCATCCCAGATGATCCGGCCCTCGTGAATCATTGCGACGCGGTTAGAAATTACCTTCAGGCTCGACATATCGGATGTGATGGAAACCACCGTCGCTCCCAATTTATCAACAATCTCGAGGATTAACTCATTGATGACATTAGTCATGATGGGGTCCAGGCCTGCCGTCGGCTCGTCGAGGAATAGGAGGTTTGGCTCGCAAGCAATAGCGCGGGCCAGGCCCACGCGCTTCTGCATACCGCCTGACAATTCCGACGGATAGAGGTCCGCTGTCGGCGCATCCAGGCCGACAGCGGCAAGCTTGTCGATGGCATGTGCTTTCGCCTTCCGGGGGGCAATGCGCTGGCTCTGGATAAGATGGAAGGCGACGTTCTCCCAGACGGGCATACTGTCAAAAAGGCCCGATTTCTGAAACGTCATACCGAAATGATCCAGAAATTCGTCACTTTCCGCATCGGAATAACTGTTTACGTCACGCCCTTCGAACGCGATCAGGCCGTTATCGTGGGGAATTAGGCCCATGATGCACTTCAATACTAAGGTCTTGCCGGCCCCGGAGCTGCCAATTAACACCAACGAGTCGCCTCTCTCGACCCGCAAGTCTACCCCTTGCAACGCCTTGTTGACACCAAATGACTTGGTCAATCCCGAGAGTTCCAGAAGGGCGGCAGATTTTTTCATACTGGGCGATCCCCAATGCAGGTCGTGCGCTCCATGTAGCGCGGTTGGTCGTCAGGGTAATCCATGACAGCGTAGTGCATCAAACATCGGTTGTCCCAGATGATCAGATCATATTCCTGCCAGCGGTGCCGGTACAAGAACTCCGGCTGCATGCAATGGGCATGTAGGAAATCCAGGAGCTTCCGACTTTCATTCTGATGAAAGCCGTGGATGTGACTAGTGAAGCCCGGGTTCACGAACAGGCTCTTGCAACCAGTTTCCGCATGGGTGCGCACAATCGGGTGCAGGGCACGATTTGTGCCGCCCTCCAAGTCGTCGGCAACTAGAACGCGGGTCGTGTACTGGCTGTGGGCGATCACCTCGAAGTCGTGGATTGCGTGTAAGGGGTCCAAAACGACCTTCATGGTCTCGCTCAGGGCCTCATAGGCTCGGCTTTGATCGCAGAAGATGGTATCGCCACCCGATGGTGGGATCTGTTTTGCCGAGAGGATCGACGCGCCGGCCGGCCGCTCGCGAAAACTTACATCCGAATGCCAATAGGTGCCGGCACCCTTGCGTCCCTTCGGCTTACCTTCACCATCGACCTGATTGGAGACGCGATAGATCTCGGGGTGGTCCGGGTGGATATAGATGCTGACTGTATCCTGCAAAGGCTCCTCATCTGGATCGCCGAACAGGGGACCGAAGTGTTCGGCGAAGGCGATGTGGCGATCGGTGGTCAGATCCTGATCTCGAACCACCGCCAAGCCGCCGGCATCCAGCCAAGCCTGACGCACGGCCAGGGCCACATTGTCGCCGCCTGCCGAAACATTAGCGCCTAAAATCTCAGCCCCGAAATGTGGGGATAAGGGTTTAATTGTAATCTCCAATGTGATCTCCATGTCGCTGCTTTTTGGTTTCATAGCGCGTGGGAACTTCATGCGGAACGGAGGGCTATTTCATTATTAGGACCAATGTATCATTCATTGGCAGTGCGGATCGGTCCGCGTCTTTTCGTCTCTCTGCAATCTTGTTAGGGTCGTACAACAACCTTTCGCCGGAGAGAACATGGTCAAGAGACTAGTACTGAGTTTCATCGCGACCGACGAACCGGGTCAGATCGAGCGGATCGCCGAGACCGTTGCCAAAGGCGGGGGCAATTGGCTTGAGAGTCGAATGGCACATCTAGCGGAGAAATTCGCGGGTGTTGTCAGGATTTCCGTGCCCGACGACAATGCCGCGGCGCTGGAAGGCGCTCTTGCGGCGCTTCGCGATGATGGTTTCCACCTGGTTGTCGAGACTGCGGGTAAAGTTCAACCGGCGGAGGGCCAGGTTCTGGTCCTTGATTTCATCGGCCCCGATCACCCGGGCATCCTACATGAGATATCGCAATGTCTGGCAGAACGGAGCGTCAGCGTGGAGAGTATGGAGACAGAGCTAGAGCCCGCGCCCATGGGCGGGGGTCGTCTGTTCCACGCAAAGGGGCGGGTGTGCATGCCCCCTGGGTTGGATGAGGGGCAATTGAGGCGCTCCTTGGAGAGTTTAGCTGAAGCCTTGATGGTCGACATTACGCTCGGGGAAGAAACCGCCTGATAGCTCATTTGGATAACCGCTTTCGTTTCCCGTTGCCTGCGCGTGCAGCCGCTAGGGGAAGGACATCTCCACGTACTTCCGACGACCGCTCTCCCTGATCACCCAGGACCTATTCTGGAAGGCCGTGATCCATGAGGTTTCCCTGCACGGTCCCTCGATCGACGTTTCGTTCGTTGAAAGCATTCCTCGATTCCTTTTGACAGCTCGTGACCGGCTTTCTAAACCGGGCAGATATAGCGGTGTTGAGACTGGATTGGGAGGCAAGTCGTGGAACTTTCATATGATGCGGAACAACAGGCATTTCGCGAAGAAGTACGCACCTTCATGAAGAAAATGGCACCGGTGGATATCGCCGCGAAGGCCCAAACGGGTCAGCGCTATAACAAGGAAGACATGAAACGCTGGCACGGCTTACTTTATGATAAAGGTTGGATCGCGCCCAAATGGTCGACGGAGAATGGCGGTGCTGGCCTTGATCCCATCCAGGTGCATATCCTGGATGAGGAAGCCTTCGCGGCTGGCATGCCGCGCTTGCAAGCCTTCGGCCTTAGCATGGTTGGGCCGGTGATCATCCATTTCGGCGATGATGATCAGAAATCGCGCTACCTGCCGAAGATTCTGTCTGGCGAGGAATTCTGGTGCCAGGGCTTTTCTGAGCCAGGCAGTGGCTCGGACCTGGCGTCGTTGAAGACCCGCGCCGAACGCGACAGCGACAAGTATATCATCAACGGCCAGAAGACTTGGACTACGCAGGCGCACATCGCCGATTGGATGTTCTGCCTGGTTCGCACGAACCGGGATGTGAAAGCGCAGGAGGGAATTTCTTTCCTGTTGATCGACATGACCAGCCCCGGCGTGGAAGTGCGGCCTATCATCACGATGGATGGTGAGCATGCCGTCAATGAGGTGTTCTTAGACAACGTCGAAGTGCCTGTCGAAAACCTAGTTGGCGAAGAGAACAAGGGCTGGGACTATGCCAAGTTCCTTTTGTCAAATGAACGAACGGGCATTGCCGGTGTAGGCCAATCGAAGGCGGAGTTCGCGCGCCTTAAAACTATCGCCGGAACGGAGAAGCGCCGCGGCGTTCCCCTGAGGGAGGATCCGTTGTTCAAGGCGAAGCTGGCGGAGCTGGAATTGAAACTCCGCGCCCTGGAGATAACAAACCTCCGCATGTTGATCGAAGAAAGGGAGAAGGGCGCACCCGGGCCCATTTCATCGATCTTGAAAATCGTTGGCTCGGAGGTGCAGCAAGGAATTGCCACCCTGACCATGGAAGCCGTGGGCAGCTACGCCGCGCCGTACCTGCCGGAGAGCCTGGATGGTTCCTGGAACGGCGAGCCCATCGGACCTGACTATGCAGCCCATGCCGTTCCGTACTATTTTTTCCGGCGCAAGGCGTCCATCTACGGCGGATCGAATGAGATCCAGCGCAATATCATTTCCAAACATCTGCTGGGCCTATAGGAGCCGACCATGGATTTCACATTTACCGAAGAACAAAGCCTTATGGCGGACAGCCTGCGCAAGGCCTATGAGAGCGATTACGACTTCGACAAGCGCCGCGTGTTTTTGGACGACACGGCCACGTTCCACAGTCCGGCCATGTGGCAAAACCTGGCTGACAATGGGTTCCTCGGTCTGTTGGCTCCGGCAGAGGCCGGCGGCTTTGACGGCGGCGGCGCGGAGATCATGGCCGTCGCCACGGAAATGTCACGTCACTTAGCCTTGGAACCGTTCTTGGGGACGTCCGTTATGGGCGTGCGACTTCTCGTTAGCTTTGGCACGGATGCACAGAAATCTAACATTTTGCCTAAGGTGGTCGCCGGCGATGCGAACGTGGCCGTTGCCCTCTACGAGCCCGGCCAGCGCTATGATGTGGCGCCCCAGACCACGACTGCGAGGGTGGATGGCGATGGCTTCGTCTTAAATGGCGCGAAGGCCGTTGTGGTTGGCGGCGACAGTGCGCAGTGGATCGCTATTGGCGCTAAGTCGGAAGATATCGGTCCGGCCGTCTTCCTATTAGACGCCGGCGCCGACGGCGTGAGCAGCAAACCCTATCGTTTGGTTGATGGACGCGGCGCGGCCGACGTGGAACTGTCCGATGTCCGCGTCGATGCCGATGCCCGTATGGCTGCCGATGATGCAGTAACCGCCTTGGCGGAGATTGAGGACTGGGCCGTCACCGCGTCGTTGGCGGAAACCTTGGGCGCTATGGAGATGGCCCGTGATCTAACCCATGAATACTTGCAGACGCGTGAACAATTTGGCCGGCCCATCGGCAACTTCCAAGTCCTCCAGCACAGCATGGCGGAAGTGCTCAGCGACGTGGAGTTTTCGCGTTCTATGGTGTTCTGGGCCGCGTCGGAAGTGGCTAATCCGGACGCCTTGGCGCGCCGCCACGCCGTTTCTGGGGCCAAGGCCTACGTCGATAGCGCCGCGCGTAATATCGCCGAACGCTGCGTGCAGATGCACGGTGGCGTGGGTGTCACGGATGAATACGCGCTAACCCACTATGTAAAGCGCCTGACTCTCGGACAGATCCTGTTTGGCGATAGAGACGAGCACTTGCTCCGGTATACCGAGGCCGATTCGTAGCTTATTCGGCCAAGAATTCAACAGGCGGGACATGGCGGCTTTCATATTGAGGCCACCGAATTTTTTAGCACAGTTGATGGGGCCGATTGGCTGAAGCCTGTGTGTTTGGCGGCTCGCGAGAGAAACGGCTCCTGCATGTCAGATGATGCCCTGGTCTTTCAGGGCGGCGATGGCTGCCGCATCATAACCCGCCGATGCCAAAATCTCGTCGACGTGTTCGCCGAGGCGCGGCGGCGGCGCAGGTGTGGCCAATTTGGTCCCGGTAAATTCGATGGGATTGGCGATGGTTCTTACCACCCCAGCCGTTTTGTGGTCCATCTCCCAGATCATGCCGCGCGCCTTAAGGGTCTCGCTCTCGCAGATTTCCTCGACCGTTGCGATAGCGCCGCAGGGCACGCCCACCGCGTCCAGACTTACGATCCATTCGGCTCGGGTCTTGGTTCTCAGAACCTGGGTGATCAATGGCATGATCTCGTCGCGGTTGCGAACCCGGTCCGGCGCTGCAGCGTAGTTGGGGTGGTCTTTCCAATTGGGCTTGTTTGCGGCGTCGCAGAATTTTTGCCAAAGCGAATCATTGGCTACGGCAACGTTCAGCCAACCGTCGCTGGCTTGGAAGGTTTCGTAGGGTACGATGGACGGGTGCGCGTTGCCGCGCCGTTTTGGCGCCATTCCTGTGGCGTAGTAGTTGCCCGCCTGATAGGTCAGCAAGGAGGCCAGCGCCTCCAGCATGGAGACCTTTACGTGCTGGCCCTTTCCGGTGGCGTGACGCGCGTTCAAGGCGGCCAGAACCCCCTGGCTCAGCATCATGCCGGCGACCATGTCGGCGATGGAGGTGCCCATTTTAGTGGGTGGGCCATCGGGTTCACCGGTAATATCCATAATTCCCGATTCGCCCTGGATAACCAGGTCATAGCCCGGCCGTTTAGCACCGGGTCCCGTATCTCCAAAGCCGGAGATGGAGCCGTAGACGATGCCAGGATTGCGCGCCGCCACGTCTTCATATCCGAAGCCCAAACGCGTTGCCGCGCCGGGGCGGAAGTTCTCTACGATGACGTCGGCGCGCTCCACAAGTTTCCAGAGAACCTCTTTCGCCGCGTCTTTTTTCATGTCCAGCGTTAGGCTCTTCTTGTTGCGATTGACCGACAGGAAGTAAGCCGATTCCTCCCCCTGGTAAGGCGGCGCGAAGGCGCGGGTATCGTCGCCCGCACCGGGACGTTCAATTTTAATCACCTCAGCGCCCATGTCGCCCAGCATCATGGAGCAAAAGGGCCCCGACAGGACGCGGGACAAGTCGATTACACAAAGACCCGCCAGTGGGCCGGTGTTGGTCAAATCGTCAAGTGAGGACATCAGCTAGTTCCTTGAAGTTTGCGACAATGATGTCTGGCTGCTGCGGCTGCTGGCCGAATGGCCGCTTCCGCCGGTCGATGAACGCAGTACGCATTCCGAAAGCCTTGGCGCCAACGCAATCGAAGGCGTGGTTGGCGACGAACAGGATAGAAGTCCGTTCCTCATTCAGGATTTCCTCGGCTTTAGCATATGTTTTCCAGTGCGGTTTGAAATAGCCCGCTTCCTGGACGGATATGGTTTTGTCGAACTGGAACCCGATGTGTGGTTTTGCCGCCTCCAGCATGTCTCGGTCGCCATTAGACAGGATCGCCAGCTTGTAGCCCGCTCCGCGCAACCGCTCCAGTGCCGCAATCACATCGGGGAATGGCTTTAGGGTCTCAATCTGGCTGACCAGAAAAGCAACCTCATCCTGTGTATAGGTGATCCCAGCCCGGTCCATGACGTGTGAAACGGCCCTGTGTCCGACCTGGCGATAGGTGGTGTGGCCGCGGTCACACAGTGCGTCGATCATAGAGTTTTCAAAATGGGTGCGCCGCCACCAAGTGACGAACCGGGACGCCTCGCCGTCCCAGCCTTTGGTTTTGAGGAAGGGCGTTACCTTCTCGGTTAGGTCTTTTTGCATGTCGACCACGGTGCCATACTGGTCGAAGGCCAGAACCTTGATGTCGCGTTTGAGAATATCGGTCTGTTTCATGCTAGGCACTCTCGGTTGTCTGATTGGTGTCCATCGGCACCATGACGAAATGTGAGCTATCCGTCGAACGGATAAAATATATAGAACCATCGATTTGACAAATATTCATATCAAGGTCCCGCTATGTCCCGTCCTGCCAGCGCAAAACCAACCTTGCAACACGATAACGAGCGCACGCGCGTGACGCTTTGGGAGTTTGCGCCTGGTGCCGCCACGGGCTGGCACCGCCACGAAATGGATTATGTCATTGTTCCCCTCACGACGGGGAAGCTGAAGCTATTGGAGCCGGGTGGCGTTGAGAATGAGGCCGATCTCACCGCAGGCAGTTCCTATTTTCGCGAAGCTGGCGTCGAACATGACGTGATAAATGCCAATGACTTCGACTTCACCTTCCTTGAGGTCGAAATTAAGTAATCCCAGGTTAGCTCGGACAGAATTGGCTTCTCCACGATGGGTGACTGCAAAGATGGCCCTAAGCCTAAGCAAGGAGCACTGAAAATGAGCGGCGAAACAACCAGAACTTGTTACCTTCCGGCGGCTCGGCTGGCGGAACTTTATGAATTGAAGACCCTTTCGCCGGTAGAAGTGGTGAAGGAGGCGTTAGCGCGCATTGCCGATATAGACGGCCACGTCAACGCCTACTGTCTAGTGGATGAAGAGGCGGCGCTGGCGGCCGCCAAGGTATCTGAAGACCGTTATATGAAGGGTGAGCCCCATGGCCTTGCCGATGGGGTCCCCGTCAGCGTCAAGGACATCGTATTGACCAAAGGGCATACGGTACGGAGGGGTTCAAGGACGACACCGGAAAATGCGCCGGACCGATTCGACTGTCCGGCCGTCGGCCGGTTGCGCGAAAACGGCGCGGTTATCATCGGCCGGACCACGACGCCGGAATATGGCTGGAAAGGGCTTTGCGATAGCCCCCTCACGGGCATTACCCGAAACCCCTGGGACACGTCCAAGACCCCTGGTGGCTCATCCGGAGGCGCGGCGGCGTCGGCGGCCCTGGGCATGGCACATTTGAACATTGGCACGGATGGTGGCGGCTCTGTGCGCATTCCGGCGGCCTTTACCGGCGTGTTCGGCTTCAAGGCGACCTTCGGCCGGGTGCCGGTGTTTCCGCCCAGCGCCATGGGCACCCTATCGCACGTCGGCCCTCTCACCCGGACGGTGGAAGATGCGGCGATGATGTTGAACATTATGGTCCAACCCGATTCTCGGGATTGGTCGGCATTACCCTATGATCCGTGGGACTTTCGCACGGGACTGGACCTGGGTGTACGGCATTTGAGTGTCGCCTTCAGCCCCAGCCTGGGTTATGCGAAGGTAGACCCAGAGGTTGCCGCTATCGTCGCGGACGGGGTCAAGGTTCTGGAAGCGCAGGGCGCCATGATAGAGGAGGTGGATCCGGGCTTCGACGATCCCAAAGAGATGTTCAGCGCGCACTGGGACTTGGGCGCCTCGCGGCTGGTGGACAAGGTGCCTCAGGACCTACGCTCCCAGATGGATCCTGGCCTGCTCCAGATAGCAGAGCGTGGCCGGCAATTGACCCTCGCCCGGTACGCCGATGCAGTTGAAGCCCGTGTCGAACTGGGGCGTAAGATGAACCTGTTCCACGACACCTATGACCTTTTGGTGACGCCGGCCATGCCAATCCCCGCTTTCATGGCCGGGCAAGATCTGGCCGATCCGAACACGCAGAACGATTGGATGGACTGGTCCCCGTTCACATATCCCTTCAACCTCACGGGCCAGCCGGCCTGTGTCGTCCCTTGCGGATTCACCAAGGCGGGCCTGCCCGTGGGACTGCAAATCGTCGGGCGGCACTACGCGGATCCGTTGGTGATGCAGGCTGCCAGCGCCTTTGAAAAGACACGCCCCTTCCAGATTCCGGACGCCCCGAATGTTGCTCATTAAGGGCCGGGGAATTGAAATGCTGGTGTTTGGTCCGTTTTTGAGAGCCTGCTAACGTTTGTCCATGTTGTATGGAAAATCGGCGACAGAGGCCCAGGCCGCTAGCCACGTGGTTGAGGTTAATCACAAAAACTACGTCTTGTCCGGATATGTGGGCGCAGCGCCGGTGCGCGGCTTCTATTTGGAAGGCAACGAAGTCAATGACAACGGCTTACCCCAAGGTTTCCTGGTGCAGCAGCCGCCGGGTGCCGTCACCAAACCGCACTTCCATGAGACGAATCAGTTTCAGGTGATCGTCGGCGGCGACGGTACGTTTGGAAACAAGCCGATCACCCCGCTCTCCATCCAATACGCTAACGCCCATACGCCCTACGGGCCTATCGTGTCTGGGAAAGACGGCGTCACCTATTTCACGCTCCGCGCCAGTTGGGATCCGGGGGCCAAGTACATGCCGGCGGCCCGCGATAAGCTAGTCAAAGGTAACCAGCGTTCTAAACTGGTTGCCGCGTTGCCATGCGATCCGTTGGAAAGCCGCGCCGCCCGCAAGGCGCCGATGACCGATACGATTATCGCCGAGGAGGTCGATCGCCTCGCCGCCTGGCGTTTGTGCATGGGGGCCGGACAGACAATGGTGACTCCGGATCCGGCCGGCTCGGGTGGGCAGTACATCATTGTCTCGGAGGGCTGCCTCGTTCATCGGGGTATGGATTTTCCAAGTCTTTCGGTCCTCTTTGTCACCGAGGACGAACCGGCACTTCGCGTCGCCGCCGGAGCGGAAGGACTCGATTTGCTAGTCCTTCAGTTTCCTGAACGGAGGCCTTGGCCGTGTACGGATTAATGAGTGATGCGGATGTCATTCAGCGCGTCTTTGACCACATTGATAATAAGACTACGGATCTGGCCGATCGGGTCTGGCGCGAGCCCGTGGCGAGCTACCTATCCGACGAAAATTTTGCCGATGAGCTGGAGGTATTCCGCCGCCTACCCACGGTGTTCTGCCCGTCTGCGGCTCTGCCCGGACGAGGATCTTATGTGGCTCGCTCCGCCGCCGGAGTGCCCATCGTCGCGGTGCGCGGCGATGATGGTAAGGTTCGCGCTTTCTATAACGCTTGCCGGCACCGGGGCATGATGGTCGCTGAAGGCATGGGCAAGGTGGGCGCTTTTGTCTGTCGTTATCATGCCTGGGCATATGGTCTTGACGGCCGACTGAAGAACGTCCCCGGCGATCAGGGCTTCCCCGAACTTGATCGGAACGCCCACGACCTCATTCCCGTAAGGGCAGATGAGCGCGGCGGTCTGGTGTTCGTTACCCAGAAGGAGCCCCTGTCCGAAGGCGCCATGGCGGCTGTACCGGATCTCCTCAGTCCCGATCAGGAATTGTTCGACTTCGTTCAGATGTACGATTCGGCAAATTGGAAGCTGGTGGTGGAATCGGCCATGGAGGGCTATCACATTAAGGCTCTGCACCCAAAATCCTTCTACCCATATGGCTTCGACAACCTGAACGTGGTAGAGACCTATGGGCCCAATTCACGCCTCGTATTTCCGTTCCGCCGGATCGAGAAGTTGCGCGATACCGCACCCGAGGACCGGTGCCCGGATGGTATGCTCACCTACGTATACCACTTGTTTCCAAACGCACGGGTTTCCATGTTGTCCAGCCACCATCAGCTGATAATAATCGAGCCCGAAGCTCCAGATCGGGTGCGCTGGGATTTTTTTCGCCTGACACCCCCGGCTCGCGACGGCAAGCTTGTGGATAGAGCGATGACCGCCAAGGATGCGGACTTCGTCAAGGACACGGGCCTAGTCGAGGATCGCGAAGCCGCCTGTTCCATCCAGGCCGGTTTGGCGACGGCGGCGAACACGCACTTCACCTTTGGGCGCTACGAGAAATCGGCCGTGCATTTCCACGAACACCTGGACGCCAATTTGGCCCAGCTCCGTCAAGGTATGACATGAAGATTGCCACTCGCAAAAGTAGACTTGCGGCTTTTCGCTACGGAGACGCCGCTGAAACCCGCGACGGTGGGTGATTATGCCAAACCATCCGAGGTCGTGGGTTAAAGCCGAATGGTACTCGAACAAATTGAGGAAGATCTCCTCGTGACTATGGGTCTCGCCGTCAGCGCAACCATTTCGTTGAGCTTCGGTGTGACGGTCTAAGTCGTTTTACCTGGCTCGGGGCGGGTCATTTGAATTGTGCCGTGGCAGCACCAAAGGGTCCAAATATCGTTTTAACCCGGTCGCCCTTGGCGATATTGTACTGGCGGGTAAAGGACCCCGACATGACCAGAGTACCGGCCTCCAATCGCCGGCCGAACCCGGCGAGCTTGCCAGCGAGCCAGCGGATAGACTCCAAGGGTGTGCCTAGGACTTCCGCACCGGTCGCAAGTTCTTGTTCGACCCCGTTGATGGAAACCACCGCCTCGACCCCGGCCAAATCTACATCTCCCCGGAAAGGGATAAAGGCACCGGTGACATAGGCGTGCTGTTGGGCGTTCCCTGCGATGGCCAGCGGAAAGTCTGCACCAAGAGCGCTGCGCCTTTCGATGATCTCGAGCGCCGGGGCGATGCTCTCTATGGCGTGCGTTACATCGGCCAAGGAGACATCCGCGCCTTCCAGTGGTTTTCCCAGGAGCACGCAAAGCTCGTTCTCAAAACCCGGTCCGTGTAGGGAATCGAAATCGAACGTCGCCGGCGCCGGCCGCTGCCCTGACACCAGCAGGTGACCAAGGCAGGGTTCGTGCACGCCTTGCTGGCGTTGCATGGCCACGGATGTCAACCCAACCTTCCAGCCGGCCAGCGCTTCGCCCGCCGCCTCGCGCAGCGTTAGCAGGTCGAACTGCACCGCATAGGCGTCATCGGTGGCGATTGCGCCGCCCAGTTTTTTGGAGAACAAGGTGTTGGCATTATAGGCCGCGAGGAGCTCTCGAGCGGCGCGACCATTGTTGAGGGACATGTACATCAGTGTCCTATGTGCTGAGAGTGAAATTCGAGTTTTGCAAAATATCGGACACATGGCACCCCTTTAACGTTGCCGATTGAGAATAATATGCGCCAAGGGGCTTTCGCTCCAGGTTGCGAGGCCGTACCCTTTCCGCCGATTGTAACCCCCACCTCAATTATCCCCCATTCCGCTAACGCATTGCCGCATCCTGTCCATGGCCCCACCGCTCCTCTTGCTAACTAACATTCACCTGACCTTTGGTGGCACGCCGCTACTGGAGGGGGCGAACATCAGCGTGTCCACTGGTGAACGCTTGTGCTTGGTGGGGCGCAACGGGTCGGGTAAATCGACCCTTCTGAAGATGGCGGCGGCACAGATGGATCCTGACGTCGGCGAGAGGTTTTTGCAGCCCGGCACCACCGTGCGCTACTTGCCTCAGGAGCCCGATTTGTCGGCGTTCGCCACGGTCTGGGATTACGTCGCCGATGGCCTAGCACCGGGCGATGATCAACAGCTTGGTCGGCGGATCTTGGCAAAACTTGGCCTTACGGGTGATGAGGGCACAGGGTACTTGTCGGGCGGAGAGGCCCGGCGCGCGGCCCTGGTCCGCACCCTCGCGCCCGCGCCGGACATCCTCTTGTTAGACGAACCCACCAACCACCTGGACCTGCCAGCTATAGAATGGTTGGAGATGGAACTACGCACTAGCCGCGCTGCGGTGGTGCTCATCTCGCACGACCGGCGTTTTCTGGAAACTCTCTCAAATGCCACGGTTTGGATCGACCGCGGCGCCTGCCGGCGTCTGGATAAGGGCTTTGCTCATTTCGAGGAATGGCGGGACGATCTCCTGGAGGACGAAGAGGTTCGGCGTCATAAGATGGACCGTAAGATCGTCCGTGAGACCCGCTGGCTGAACCGGGGAGTTACGGCGCGGCGCAAGCGCAACATGGGCCGACTTCGTGCGCTGGTTCAGTTGCGGGAGGATAGGCGCAATCTGCGCCGGGCGGCGGGCACAGTGGAAATGACGGCATTGGAAAGTCGTCGGTCGGGGAAGCGAGTGATTGAGGCTAAGGGCATTGCCAAAGCCTATGGCGACAATGTAGTTGTAACGAACTTTTCCACTCGCATCCTGCGTGGTGACAGGATCGGGATTGTCGGCCCCAACGGTGCGGGGAAAACGACGCTTCTGAAAATATTGACGGGTGCCGGCATGCCGGATACCGGCACAGTGGATCTGGGTGTTAACATCGACTTGGTGACCTTGGACCAGAAGCGCGATAGCCTGGAGGGAACGACGCGTCTGGCCGATGCCCTGACTGGCAAGAGTGGCGATAGCGTCACTGTCGGGGGTCAGCAAAAGCACGTCATAAGTTATATGCAGGATTTTTTATTTACTCCTGAGCAGGCGCGTACTCAGATTAGCGCGCTGTCTGGCGGCGAGCGCGGCAGGCTCATGCTGGCTCGCGCATTCACCCGACCGTCGAACATCCTGGTACTGGATGAGCCGACAAATGACCTGGACCTCGAAACCCTTGATTTGCTGCAGGAATTGCTGGCCAACTACGAGGGCACGGTCATCTTGGTCAGCCATGATCGTGATTTTCTTGACCGCGTAGCGACGTCGGTGATTGCGTCGGAAGGTGGTGGCCATTGGCTTGAGTATGCGGGCGGTTATACCGACATGCTGACGCAGCGTGGTGACACACCGGCGCTCGAGACGGCAGCGGCGCCAAGACCTAAGGCCGAGGCAGCCAAGGAGAAAAAGGCGCTTAATACTGGAAAGAAGCTCTCTTATAAAGATCAGTACGCTCTGGAAACCTTGCCGGGTGAGATGGAAAAACTGCAGGCTGACATCTGCGATTATCAGGTAACCTTGGCTGAGTCCGACTTGTTCACGCGTGACCCGATCCGGTTTCAAGCAGTGGCCGATCAGTTGGTACAGGCGGAGGCTGAATTGTCGGTGGCGGAGGATCGTTGGCTAGAACTTGAGATGCTGCGCGATGAAATGGAAGGGAATTGATCGCGCGAGGCCTGTCCCCATCATGGCGGTCTGGGACATAGGAGGACGGCCGTGGAAGAAGACTGGCAACAAGAACTTGATGAACTGAGGCGCCGTCAGGCCGACGTACGCGAAATGGGCGGTAGGGAACGGGTACAGCGCCAACATGACGGCGGACGCCTGACAGTCCGCGAGCGTATTCATGCTATGGCTGATCGCGGTACTTTCCACGAGATTGGCACCGTTGCGGGTAATGCCGATTACGATGCTAACGGTGATTTGGTCAAACTAAACGCCTCGAATAATGTCATGGGCCGTGCCAAGGTCGATGGACGCCCAGTCGTCATATCTGGCGACGACTTCACGCAGCGCGGCGGGTCCGCCGATTCGACCATCAAGGAAAAGGCCGCTTACCCCGAGGAGATGGCCCGAGATTTGCGCGTCCCGATCATCCGGTTGATCGAGGGCTCCGGCGGCGGCGGCTCTGTGAAGACCATCGAGACCACGGGCCGGCCGAATTTACCAGGCGGCATCGGGACCAAGTACGACATGATGCTTCAGAATATGGGCTACATTCCCTGCGTTGCCCTCGGGCTGGGATCCGTTGCGGGACTCGGTGCGGCGAAGTTGGCGGCTAGCCATTACTCAGTGATGGTCAAGGAAACCTCGGCCGTCTTCGTTGCTGGCCCACCGGTAGTCTCCGGGTTGGGTGAGGATCTGTCGAAGCAGGAATTGGGCGGCTGGCGCATTCAGTTAGCCGCTGGGGCCGTCGATGACGCGGTGGATAGTGAAGAACAGGCCTTTCAAAAAGCGCGGACGTTCTTGTCATACCTGCCGTCTTCTATCGACGAGGTGGCGGACCGCGTGCTCACCA
>MDTG01036483.1_pt1 | contig 19373 bp, 15 predicted proteins | sample 811421 | NCBI WGS metagenome assembly MDTG01 (sample SAMN05326645, study PRJNA326480) | marine metagenome | isolation source: seawater | place: Pacific Ocean: South East | collected 2011
GAAGCAGAATTAATTATTGGAGCAATTACAGATGATAGTTTAGATGGCTTAATGAGAGTTTCAATTGTTGCAACTGCTCTTGACGGTCAACAACCTGAGCCTAAATCAGTGATAAACATGGTTCATAGAATCCAAAATAGAAATCCAGGTTATTCTGAATTTTCAAATTCTAGTTCAACTCAATCGTTCCAATTTACAAATAATAACAATTCTATTATTACTAATGGAGCTAATGCACTTAAAATAGATGAGGATATTAAAAATGAAGAGTTAAGTTCTAACAATATAGATGACAACAATCTAAACGAGACATCAAACACTCTAAATAGTGAGACATTAGAACAAACTCAAGTCCCAACATCTTATTCAGCAAGCATTGAATATGATAACAATACAGACGAAAGAGTCTCAGAAAATAATGGTTTAGAGAATTTTGATTTAAGTGATGATGATACACCTGAATTATTTAATTCTGATACAAATGAAGATGTATTAAGTAACTCAGAGGAGATAAATTCTGAGGAAGAAGAAGATTTAGAAATCCCAGCATTTTTGAGAAGACAAAAGAATTAATGTTCTTCAAAAAAATAAATGAATGCCACCATAAATCTGGAAAAACACTTTCCAGTATTACTAAAAGAACTATTTAGTATTATTTCCCCTCTTTATGGTGGCACATTTATCGATTGCACTTTTGGTGCAGGAGGTTATTCAGAGAAAATATTAGAAGAAACATCTAATAGTGTGATAGCATTAGACCGTGATATATCTGTAAAAAGTATCGCTGAAAAACTTCAAAAAAAGTACAAAAAAAGATTTCAGTTCTACAACATAAAATTTTCAGATATCGATCAAATCACAAATGATAATATAAAAGCAATCATATTTGATCTTGGATATTCATTGAATCAAATATCTGATTTAAATAGAGGTTTATCTTTTAAAAGCATAGGCAAACTAGATATGAGAATGGGATTGAATGATTTTTCATGCGATGACGTAATATCAAAAATGAGCCAACAAAATCTTTATAAAATTTTCAAATATTTTGGTGATGAAAAATATGCAAAACCTATATCAAACAAAATCATACAATTGAGAAAAAATAAAAAAATTAATACTGAAAATCTAGTAGAAATTATTGATAGTATAAAAAAAAAGAAAAGTGGAAAAAATAATTCTACTAAAGTATTTCAAGCTCTTAGAATTTTCGTTAATAAAGAGATTTCTCAGCTAATAAGAGGTTTAGTAAATTCATATAATATTTTGCCAGTTGGAGGTGTAATAGCTGTTGTTACCTTCCATTCGATTGAGGATAAAATAGTAAAATTTTTTTTTAAAGAATATTCAGAAAATAAGAATTCTTCAAGATATTTGCCTAAAAATACCTTGCAAAAAAAATATTTTGATTTAAAAAAAAAAAAACCGATACTACCCTCATCTGCTGAAATTAAAATTAATCCTCCTTCTAGATCTGCAAAACTTAGATTTGCTTATAAATTAGAGAAAGGATGTGACTTTAAAAAATTTATAAATAATTTTAAATATTTGACAGACATAGAAAATTTCATTTTTGATGCTTAAAAAAATACTTATATTTACTCCAATTATTATCTTAATTATTTCAACTACATTTACTAAAAACTCTACAAAACAACTAGATAAAGAAATTTTTGAAACTCAAGAGGCAATAAGAGCTTTAGAAGATATTTATGAGCTTGTATTATTGGATTATAATTATCTTACATCTCCTAATAAATTAATGGAGTATTCCCGTATGTATTTTGAAGAAGAGCTCAAAAAAAAAGAAATTATAGATTTAAAAACTTTAAAACTAAAAAATGAAAAATATTAATGAAAATTTTAAATTTGATAAAAATAAATCAAATTTAAAAATATCTTTTGAACGTATAGCATTTATTTTCTTTATCTTTTTTATAATAACTGCAATTTTTTCATCTAAAACCATTTATTTGGGTTTTAAAAATATAACCCAAATAAAATATATAAAAGAAAAAGAAAAATACAGGGCGTCTATTATGGATAGAGACGGAAATATTCTTGCTAAAACAGTAAGAATAACTAACCTAGGATTAAATCCTAATCAAATAATAAACAAAGATAAATTATTAATTTCCTTAAAATTAATCTTTCCCGAAAAAAATTTTGAAAAAGAAATAAATGGAAAGAAATTTTTTTATATTAAAAAAAAAATATCTCCACGAAAACTTGAAAAAATTAAATTATTGGGTGAAAAATCATTTAGAGAGGATGAAAATATCACTCGTGTTTATCCAAATAGTAATCTTTTTAGCCATATATTGGGGCAGATCGATACAGATAACAATGGCATATCAGGTATAGAAAAATCATTTGATTATGAGTTAACAACTTCAAAAAAACCTTTAAAGCTTAGTTTAGATACAGAAATACAATATTTAATAAGACAAGAGTTGTTAAAATTTCAAAATATTTTTAATAGTTATGGTAGCACTGCAATTTTAATGAATGTTAATAACGGCGAGATTCTTTCCATGGTTTCCCTTCCAGACTTTGATTTAAATAAGAGAGAGAATATTTCTGATAAAAAATTTATTAATAGATCAACAAAAGGCGTATATGAACTTGGTTCAGTTTTTAAAACATTTACATTAGCCGCTGGACTTAAGCATAATGTTATCCAGGAAGATACCTTGTTTGAGAATTTACCAAAGAAAATTAAATGTGCAGGAAGATCAATCTCAGAGTATGACATGGATATTCCATCAACACTTACAGCCGAAGAAATATTAATTAGATCAGGGAACATTGGTTCAATTAAAATTGCACAGAAAGTTGGATTAGAAAATTTTAAAAATTTTTTAGATGATTTAGATTTATTAAATAAAACACAATTTGATATAGAGGAAATTGGAAACCCAATACCATTTAAATGGGGCAAATGTAGACTGGCAACATCTGCTTATGGTCACGGAATAACAACTACGCCACTCCAACTCGCAAAAGCTTATGCAATAATTGCAAACGGTGGGTATAAAATACAACCAACATTAATTAAAAAAAAAAAGATTTAAAAAAAGGAGAAAAAGTAATAAGTGAAGAAAATTCAAAAAAAATTATCAATATTTTAAGAAAAATTGTAACTTCTGAACAAGGTACTGCCAATCTAGCAAATATCAATGGTTATGAGATTGCTGGAAAAACTGGTACAGCTCAAAAATCAATCAAAGGAAAATATTCCAGAAAAAAAATAAACACTTTTGCTTCGATTTTTCCAATACTTAATCCAAAATATGTATTAATTGTTTTATTAGATGAGCCTAAATTAAGTGAAACTTATGTTTATAACTATAATGATGGCAAGGAAAGAAAAATAGTTGGAACGCCATTTAATACTGCTGGCTGGACATCTGTTGAGGTTACAAAAAAAATAATTGAAAAAATTGGGCCTATTTTAGCCATAAAATATTAAGAAATTTTAAAATGTTATTAATAAAATTTTTTAAAAACTTAAACAAAGAATTTAGCAATATAAGTTTTACAGGTTTTGAATTTAATTCAAAAAAAATAAAAAAAAATTATATATTTTTTGCAATACAAGGAAGTAAGTTAAATGGTAATAATTTTATACATGATGCTATCAAAAGGGGTGCCAAAGTTATTGTCTCAAATAAATTTAAAACAGGATTCGATAAAGGTATTTTCTATATCAAAGTTAATGATCCCAGACTAGCTTTGTCCAATTTTGTAACGAAGTATTTTAATAAAAAACCAATTAATATAATTGGCGTGACAGGAACAAATGGCAAATCATCTATTGTTAATTTTTATTTTCAGATACTAAGACTTTGTAAAAAAAAAGTTGCTTCAATTGGAACTTTGGGTGTTAAGTCAAACAAAATGAACTTTAGACTTAATAATACAACAGTCGATGCAATTACAATTAATAAAATACTTTTTAATTTAAAAAAAAAAAAAATAGAAAATGTAATATTAGAAGCCTCAAGTCATGGACTGCATCAAAAAAGATTGAACGGCATCGAGTTTAATACTTCGATATTTACTAATTTAAGTAGAGATCATTTTGATTATCACAAAAATTATAAAAATTATTTTAATTCAAAATTAATCTTATTTAATGAATTGACAAAAAAAAATGGTAATTTGATAATTGACAATAATTTAAAATACTCGAAGATTTTCAAAAAAATTGCTAAAAGGAAAAAATTAAAATTATTGAGCATTGGATCATTAAATAGTCATTTAAAAATTATCTCAATAAAAACTTTGAATAATGATCAGCATGTAAAATTTTCTTATCAAAACAAAGAATATCAATTCAAAACACATTTAATTGGAAAAATTCAAATTAAAAACTTGATGATGGCTGTTGCAGCTGCACTAAAAAGTAATTTAAAAATTGATAAAATCGTTTCAAATCTTGAGCATTTAAAATCAGCAAAAGGAAGGTTTGAGATAATTGGAAAAACCAATGATAATTCAATCATAATTTTAGATTATGCTCATACCCCCGAAGCACTTAAAACTTGCATAGAAAATATTAAAGAACAATTTAATCTAAGAAAAATCAATATTGTGTTTGGATGTGGTGGGGACAGAGATAAAGAAAAAAGATCAATCATGGGTAAAATTGCCAATAAACTATGTAATTTTATTTATCTTACAGATGATAATCCTAGAACAGAAAATCCAAAAAGAATCAGAAATAGTATAAAAAAAAAAATTTCACCTTCTAAAATGGTTGAAATACCATCAAGGAAATCAGCCATAAGAAAAGCTATTTTAAATAGTAAGTCTGATGAGATTTTAATAATTGCTGGAAGAGGGCATGAAAGTATTCAAGAATATAAGAGAAAAAAAAAATTTTCAGATGAATACTCTATAAAAGAATCTATAATTATGAAAAATAGATTTTTATCAAAAGATTGGAAATTAAATATATTTAAAGAGCTTATAAAAAATAAACAATTAGCTGAATTAAAAAATTTAAAAATAAGTACTAATTCAAAAGAAACAAATAAAGATAAAATTTTCTTTGGAATTAAAGGTAAATTTTTCAATGGCAATGATTTTGCTGATGAAGCTTTAAAAAATGGAGCAAAACTAGCAATAATTGAAAATAACAGAAATTCTGGTAAAAAAAAAATAAATGTTAAAAATACTCTAAAAGTATTAACAGAATTCTCTCAAAAAATAAGAATTTCATCAAATGCATCTCAGGTTGCTATAACTGGATCTTCTGGCAAAACTTCACTCAAAGAATTACTGGGACAATGTCTGAAAAAAAATTACTCTACAATTTTTTCAAAGAATTCATTTAACAATAAATTCGGTTTACCTATTTCTCTGATAAATTTAGATAAGAATACAAATTATGGAATATTTGAAATTGGCATGGATAGAAAAGGAGAAATTGATTATTTGTCAAAAATAATTAAGCCTGATGTAGGAGTAATTACAAATATTAGTTATGCGCATGCTAAAAATTTTAAAACTTTACTCGATATTGCTAAAGCTAAATCAGAAATAATTTTCAATATAAGAAAAAATGGTACTATTGTATTAAATAGAGATGACAAGTTTTATGATTTTTTTTCAAAATTAGCAAATAGACACGAATTGGAAATTATTTCATTTGGTAAACATAAAGAATCAAATATTAGTTTATCTAAAATAAAAAAATCAAAAAAAAATAGCACTATATATATTAAAGTAAATTCAAAAATTTATAAATTCACAATTAAAAATGACTTGCTACCTTATCTAAATAATGTGTTAGCCTCATTAGCAGTTTGTAAGAGCGTTGATATTATTGATAAAATTAAAAGTAATTTTTTTTCAAAATATAAAATTCCTAGCGGTAGAGGAAATGTAAAAAAAATTAATTTTGGCTATAAAAAAATAAATATAATTGATGAAAGTTATAATTCAAATCCTTTATCGTTAAGTTTTTCAATTAAGAAATTTGATAATTATAAAATAAATCCTAATAAAAAATTTATTTTACTAGGAGATATGTTGGAATTAGGAAAATTTTCAAAAAAACTCCATATTGATGCTGCAAAAGAAATTAATACTGCGAAGTTTAAAAAATTGTTTGTTTACGGGAAAAATATTATTAATACATACAACAAAATTAGAACACAAAAAAAAGGAAAAATACTTAAATCTGTAAATGAAATTCATAATATTATAAAAAATGATTTAAATAACGAAGATTTTTTAATGATAAAAGGTTCAAATTCTACAGGTCTTAACCGAATAACCAAACAGATAGGATCTAAATCATAATGCTATTTGAATTTTTTTCAGTATTGGTTGATCAATTTAGCTTTTTGAATGTTTTCAAATATTTAACAGTAAGAACTGGTCTTTCTATGTTTACAGCCATGATTGTAGTTTTCTTAGTTGGAAATCCGTTAATAAATTTTTTTTCGTCAAAACAAATTCACAATCCAATTAGGGAAGATGGTCCAAGCGATCATATTATTAGAAAAATAGGAACACCTACAATGGGAGGATTAATTATATTGCTGGGTGTTTTTTCAGGAGTATTATTATGGGGCGATTTATCAAATCCATATAATTGGTTTTTAATTTATATAGCTGCATCTTTTGGCTTGTTAGGTGCTTATGATGATTATAAAAAAATAAATTTAAAAAGTTCTCAAGGAATTTCATCTAAACTTAAGTTTTTATTACAAATTATTTTAGCTATCATTGGTATATGTATATTATACTATTCAAGTAATTCTGATGAAATAAACAATCTTTATTTTCCCTTCTTCAAGAATTTGGTTATTAATCTTGGTTGGTTTTTTATACCTTTTTATATATTTGTACTTGTAGGAGCATCTAACGCGGTTAATTTAACAGATGGTCTAGATGGATTGGCAACAGTTCCAGTTATGTTAGTTGCTGCATGTTTTGCATTTATTAGTTATGTATCAGGTAATATAATTTTTTCAGATTATCTTCAAATAACTTATATAGAAGGTGTTGGAGAAGCATCAATATTTTGTGGATCTATTATTGGAGCCTGTCTAGGCTTCCTTTGGTTTAATGCACCTCCAGCAAAAATTTTTATGGGAGATACTGGATCTTTATCCTTAGGAGGCTCATTAGGTGCGATAGGAATAATAACCAAACATGAAATTGTTTTAGCAATCACTGGAGGATTATTTGTTCTAGAAGCTGTTTCTGTAATAGTTCAAGTTATTTCTTACAAACTTACTGGTAAAAGGATATTTAGAATGGCTCCTATACATCATCATTTCGAGAAAAAAGGATGGCCTGAATCAACGGTTGTAATAAGGTTTTGGATAATTTCAATTATTCTAGCAATGATTGGATTGGCAACTTTAAAACTAAGATAATGAAGTTAAAAAATGGCACTTTAAACAAGAGTTTTTTAATTTATGGTTTTGGAAAGTCAGGAAATTCATCTTTTAAATATTTAAATAAAAAAAATAAATGTTTCATATTTGATGATGATAAAAAAAAGTTAAATAAAAAGTTAAAAAAATATTTTATTTCTAAATCAGCAGTAATTAATAGTAATTTTGATAATATAATAATTAGTCCAGGAATTAACATTAATAGATGTCAGCTATCTAAATATCTAAAGAAAAATCGAAAAAAAATTATTACTGATTTAGATATATTTTATAAATCCAACCCCAATGTATTAACAATAACAATCACTGGCACAAATGGAAAATCGACGACATGTAAGTTATTGTATGATATTTTGAAAAATCACCGTTATGATGTTAGGTTAACAGGTAATATTGGAAATCCTATTTTAGCTGAAAAAAAAATAACTGAAAAATCCATATTTATAGTTGAGGCATCCTCATATCAATTAGCTTACAGTAAATATTTTAAATCAAAATTTTCTATGATTATAAATATTTCACCAGATCATTTAGAAAGACATAATTCAATGAAAAATTATATTTTATCTAAATTAAAATGTGTAACTAAACAAAACAAAGATGATATTGCTATAATTCCAAATAATTATTTATTAAAAAGTTTAGTAAAATTTAAAAATATAAAATCAAAAATAATATTTCTTAAAAAAAATAAATATTTATATTTAAAGAATAAATTGCGTAATAATAATTTTATAGATTCTGCAAATTTCCAGAATATAAATTTTTTATTTGAGTTATCAAAATATCTTAATTTAAATACAAATATACTTTTTAAAACTGTAAATAACTTCAAACCCTTAAAATTTAGACAACAAGTTATTTATAACTCAAAAAAAATAAAGATTGTAAATGATTCTAAATCAACAACATTATCATCAACTATTCCATTTTTACAAACAAATGAAAAAATTTATTGGATCTTGGGAGGTTTATTTAAAAAAGGAGATAAATTTAATTTAAATAGTAAATATTATAAAAACTTAGAAGCATATATTTATGGAAAAGACAGACATATTTTTTATAAATTATTAAATAATAAAATTAAAGTTAATTTATCAAAAGATTTAAAGCATGCACTTAAATTAATTTCTAAAATAAAAAATATAAGAAAAAAAATTACGATTTTATTTAGTCCGTCTGCAGCATCATTTGACCAATTTAAAAATTTTGAGGATAGAGGTAGACAATTTAATAAATTAATTAAAGAACAATTTTTAAATTAATGAATAAATATTTTGATAAATTTTATGATTGGTGGAAAAATATAGATAAATCAATTTTTTTAATTATTTCTATACTTTTTTTACTAGGCTTATTTTTTTCATTAGTATCAACATCAATTATCGCTTCAGACAAATTAAATACAAATTCATATTATTTTTTTTTTAAACATTTAATTTTTGTAGTTTTGGGAATATTTTTAATTTTATTTTTTTCTTTATTAGACCAAAAAATTTTAATTAAATTATCTGTTATTTTATTTTTAGTTTCATTTATTACTTTATTTTTAGTTCCAATAATCGGAATTGAGGTTAAAGGATCAAAAAGATGGTTGGATTTGGGATCTTTGCCAAGATTTCAACCAATTGAAACTCTTAAACCTTTTTTTGTTATTGTTATTTCATTAATAATTTCATTAGAGAGAAAAAACCTTTATTTGAAATATCTTTTGACCACTGTTGTCTTATTGCCCACAATTATTTTACTTTTATCTCAACCAGACTTAGGACAAACTGTACTAATAGTGTCAGTTTGGCTAGCTGTTATATTTGTTTCAGGAATAAACTTAGTTTTATTTGCTATTTCATTAGCTACAGTATCGTCATTTACATTTTTTTTAATATTTTTAGTACCTAAATTTGAATACATAAAAATAAGATTAATGTCGTTTATAGACACTTCTGGAGGTAGTAATTACCAGGCTGACAAAGCAAGTGATGCTATATCAAGTGGTGGTTTTTTTGGAAAAGGAATAGGAGAAGGAACTTTAAATTCAAGAATACCAGAAGCTCACACAGATTATATAATGTCAGTAATAGCTGAAGAATTTGGAGTTATAATTGTAATAGGTATTGTCTTACTTTATTTAATTTTCTCATACAGGGTATTAAAAAAAATAAATCTTACAAACAATAATAATTTTAAACTTATATTAGTTGGAAGTGTTTCAATAATACTATTACAAACCTTCATTCATATTGGAGTAAATATAAGAATGCTTCCTACTACAGGCATGACTATGCCATTTATTAGCTATGGTGGTTCTTCAATTATAGGAACCTCAATTTTAGTAGGAATAATATTAAATTTGACAAAAAGAAAATTAAATTGAAATGAAAAATATTCTTATAGTAACCGGTGGTTCTGGAGGACATGTTGTTCCTTCTATATCTTTATTTGAGCATTTAAAAAAAAATTTTTCTGTAAAAATGGTATCGGATTTAAGAGGAAGTAAGTTTATAAACATCATGAAGTTTAAATATGAGCTTATAGATGTGCCCAATCTTTTTCTAAACCCTTATTTACTCCCAATTAATATTATAAAATATTTCTTTAATATTTTTAAGTCAATTAATTTTATAAGAAAAAATAAAATTAACATACTAATTAGTACAGGTGGATATATGACTTTTCCATTTTGTGTAGCAGCATTTATATTAAAAAAAAAAATCGTTTTGTTTGAACCAAATAGCTTTTTAGGTAGATCAAATAGATTTGCTTTAAAATTTTCAACAAAAATTATCTGTTACGACCAATATTTAAAAAATTTTCCAAAAAAATACAATTTTAAAAAAATCATTTTAAATCCTATATTAAGAAAAGAAATTTATAATATTAAAAAAAATTCAATTAATACAAAAAAAGAAATAAAAAAAATTCTTGTAATTGGTGGAAGTCAAGGCGCATCATTTTTTGATAACAACATCACTGAATTAATTGTTGAAATTTCTAAAAATCAAAAATTAGAAGTTATTCAACAATTATCTAACAAAGATAGCTTATCTATTTTGAAAGAAAAATATAATAAATCAAATATAAAATATAATTTTTTTGATTTTACTGATAATAGTAACGAGGTTTACAAAGATGTAGATTTAGCTATTACTAGAGGTGGAGCTAGTACTTTAGCTGAACTTTCATATTTAAATATTCCTTATATTGCTATACCATTACCTTCAGCCAAAGATAATCATCAATTTTATAATTCAAATTATTATAGCGAAAAAAATTGTTGCTGGATTATTGATCAAGAAAAATTTGAAATAAGTAAAATTTCAAATTTAATTTATAATATTTTCAACAATCATGAAGATTATCACCAAAAAATATATAATTTAAATAAATTAACTGAAAAAAATACTTGGAGCAATATAAACAATCATATTATAGAAGTTGTTAATGAAAATTAATCTAGGAAAAACCGAATTAATCCATTTTGTAGGTATTGGTGGAATCGGAATGAGTGGGTTGGCTTTAATTATGAATAGTCTTGGGTTTAAAATACAGGGAAGTGATATTTCAGATAATAAATACTTAAATAATTTAAGAAAAAGAAAAATACCTGTCTATTTAAAACATAGTAAAAAAAATATCAAAAATTGTACAGTATTAGTTATTTCGTCTGCCATAAAAAAAAATAATCCTGAATATATTTATGCAAAAAAATTAAATTTACCAATTTATAAAAGAGGTGAATTATTAGGCCATATAGTTTCATTAATGAAAAACATTGTTGTTACAGGATCACACGGTAAGACAACAACTACTTCAATATTATCAAATATTTTGAATTATGCAAAACTTGATCCAACAATAATTAATGGTGGAGTATTAAATTCAATAGGAAGTTCTGCTAAATTAGGCAAAAGTGATTGGAGCTTAATAGAGTCAGATGAATCTGATGGAAGTTTTCTAAAAATACCTTTTAATTACGCAATCGTAACCAACATTGATAATGAACACTTAGATTTTTACCAAAATATTCAAAATTTAAAATATAAATTTTTAGAATTTTTAAATAAAACCCCTTCATTAGGCAAAGCATTTGTTTGTATAGATGATAAAAATGTAAAAAATATTTTGATTAAATTAAATAATAAAAATTATTATACTTATGGGTTAAACAACAAGTCAAATTTTTATATCTATAATGTTCTACAATATAAAGATCATACTAAATTTAGCGTTAAAATCAAAATTCCAGGAAAAATAAAAATTATAAGAAATATCATAATTCCTTTATTAGGTTTGCATAATGTAAGAAATGCAACATCAGCACTATCAGTTGCATACTCATTAGGCATTTCAGATAAATTAATAAAGTTAGGATTAAAAAATTTTAAAGGTGTTCAAAGACGATTTAATTACTTATTTCATATAAATGAAACTATTTTTTTTGACGATTATGCACATCATCCAACTGAAATCGCCTCAGTTTTAGATGGTGTAAAAAAAGTTTATGATAAGGAAGAAATTATTTGTATTTTTCAACCTCATAGAATTTCAAGATTAAAAAATTTAAAAAAAGAATTTTCAATTTGTTTTAAAAAAGCAGATACAATTTTACTTTGTCCAATTTTTAAGGCAGGTGAAAACATTAAATTAGGCTTCTCATATAAATCTTTTGCAAAATTATTAGTCAAGAACTCAAATGTAAACTTAGTTATGCTTAAAGGAGAGTTAGAATTAAAAAAAATTGTAAAAAATTTGGCTTTTGGAAAAAAAATTTTTATAGCTATGGGTGCAGGTTCAATTTCAAATTGGGTACGAAATTTAAATTAAAATGAACATAAATGATATTCAGGATTTTAAAATTGATTATAAATCAGAGCTATTTTTTGATTTTGAAATAAAAAAATTAAATTGGTTTAATATTGGAGGAAAATCAAGAATTTTCTTTAAACCTAAAAATCTAAGTGAACTAAAAAACTTTTTGAAACTTTATTCAAATAGAGGAAAAATTTTTATTCTTGGCTCAGGTTCAAATATATTATTTAAAGATGAGTTATACGAAGGAGTTGTCATCAAATTAAGTAATAATTTTTCTACATTAACAAAATTATCAGAAAATTTAATAATAGCTGGATCTTCCTGCTCGCAAAAAAAACTGTCAAACTATGCAATGGAAAACGATTTGAGCGGATTTGAATATATGTATTGTATACCAGGTTCTGTTGGAGGCGGTATTAGAATGAATTCAGGTTGTTTTGGCTCCGAGTTTAAGGATCAAATCGTATCAGTTCAGTGTATTGATACCTATGGAAATATTAAAATTATCCCTTCTAGCGAAATTAAGTTTGAATACAGAAACACAATATTAGATGATAATTTAATTTTTTTGAGCGCAACATTTAAGGGAGTCAAATCTGACAAAAAAAAAATACAAAATTTAATGAATAAAATGTCAAAAAAAAAAAATAATACTCAACCATCTAAAATAAAGACTGGAGGAAGTACTTTTAAAAATCCTATTGACCAAACTTCCAAAAAAGCGTGGGAATTAATTAAACAATCTGTATCTAAAAATTTGAATTTTGGAGATGCTCATATATCTGACAAACATTCCAATTTTTTTGTAAATAGAAATAATGCATCATTTAAAGAAATGAATTCTCTTATAAATTTTGTAAAAAAAAATGTTAAGGATAAAACAGGTATAAATATAAATTTAGAAATAAAAATTATAGATTAGTGAAAAAAATTTTTATACTTGCGGGTGGATATTCAAAAGAAAGAGAAATAAGCTTAGACACAGCAAGAAGTGTTCACTCAGAATTATTAAAAGATAATAATTATATAATTAAAATTCAGGAACCGAATGGTAAATTTGTTAAAAATTTAAAAATATTCAAGCCAGATGTTGTTCTTAATCTTTTGCATGGAAGATACGGAGAGGATGGTTATGTGCAAGCAATTTTAGAATCAGAAAAAATAAAATATACTCATTCTGGTGTTTTATCTTCTGCACTAGCAATAGATAAAGAAATATCAAAAAAAATTTATATAAAAAATAAAATTTTAACACCAAAGTATTTTAAATTTAGTTTTAAACAAAATATTGTTAAACATAATTTTATTAAAAAATTAGACAAAAATTTAGGTTTTCCTCTAGTGATAAAACCCTTAAATGAAGGTTCTAGTGTAAATGTATTTATATCTAATAAAAATAATTTTTTTAAAAATTTAAGTTATCTAAAAGAATATTCAGAAATATTAATTGAGAAATATATTCCTGGAAGGGAAATTCAAGTTGCAATCTTGTCTGATAGAATATTGGGTGCAATTGAATTGAGGCCAAAAAGAAAATTTTATGACTATGATGCTAAGTATAATCCCAAAGCTAGAACTGAACATATTATTCCTGTAGATATTACAAAAACTCAATATAAAATAGTCACTAATATAGCATTAAGAGCTCATAAATTATTAAAATGCAGAGGTGTTACCCGCTCGGATTTTAGATTCTATGAAAATAAGTTTTATCTTCTCGAAACCAACACACAACCTGGCATGACATCGTTGTCATTAGTGCCAGAAATAGCAAAATTTAATAACATTACTTTCAAAAATTTGATAAAAAAAATTTTGGAAGATGCATCTATTGAAAAATAAAAACAGAATTTATTTTTATATTTTTTCTTTTTTATTTTTGACAACTATATCAAGTTCAAATTTTGGAGGTTTTTTCCATAAGAATTTTTTAATAAATAAAATTATAGTTGATACAGAAACTTCAGAAGTAAAAAAAAAAATTTTATCTAAAATTATTTTTTTGAAAAAAGAAAATATTTTCGAATTAGATAAGAAAATTTTAAAAGAAAAAATTATTGATTTAAAATTTCTTGAAAATATTGAAATAAAAAAAATATATCCTTCGACAATAAGTATTAAGGCTTCAAAAACAGATTTAATTGCAATTACTTATATTGATCAAAAAAAACATTATATAGGTTCCAATGGAAATTTTATTTCTACAAAAAATATTTCGAACCAAAAAGAACTTCCTTTAATTTTTGGACATTTTAAAATATCGAGTTATATTTCTTTAAAAAATATATTAAGAGAAAATAAAATAAATGATCAAACAATAACCAAATATTATTTTCATAAGAGTAACAGATGGGACTTATATTTTCAAAATAATATTTTACTAAAATTACCAACTTCTAATTTGACCACAGCAATTCAATCTTATAAACAATATACAAATAACAAAAAAATTAGACCAAATAGTATTTTGGATTTAAGAATTCCAAATAGATTAATCATAACAAATGAATAAAGAAAATAATTTTAATTTAATTGATTTTGGATCATATAAAATTAGGTTTTCCACATATGATAAAGACTTAAATAGAAATTTTTCAGAATCTGAATTTGTCAAAATAGATGATAATTATAATAGCCATTTCTCTACTATAAACAAAATTGTTAAAATAGCAGAAAAAAAAATTTCTAATCACATAAATGATATCATTTTATTTTTAGATACATCAAAAATTCTCGTGATCAATTTATCTATTACTAAAAATTTTGATAAAGCATCTAATATTAAAAAAATATATAATTCTTTAGTATTAGAAATAAAACAATTAATTAATTTGTATTATAGTAATTATTATATTACCAATATAGTCCCAAATAAATTAATTATAGATGGTAAAATATATTATGAATTGCCCAAAGATCTAATTTTAAAAAAAAATTTAAAAATAGATTTTAATGTATTATGTTTTCCGAAGGAGTTAATTGAAAAAATAAAAAAAAAATTTATTGAAAATAATTTAAATCTTAAAGCAATTTTTTGCTCGTCTTTTATAAAAACCTTTAATTATTTAAAAAAAATAGATAATAAAAAAATAATTTTTTTAGATATTGGATTGGAAAGAACAACGCTTATTTATTATAATCAAAAAAAACTAGGAATTATTCAATCTATTCCAATTGGTAGCTTACATATATCAAAGGATATATCTAAAATTTTTAAAATTTCATTATCAGATGCAGAAAGATTAAAAAAATTGTTTAATGAAACTGAAACAGAGTTTTCTTATTCATCTGCGAGACAAAAAAATATTATTTCTGTCCAAGAGATTTTAAATAAAAATATATCTATTAATACTCTAAAGGAGGTTATTTTGTATAGGTTGCAGGAGATAATTAGCTTAACTTTTAGTAAATCAAATTTTGAGAATGGAAAACTAAATTTATCAGAGTCAGATCTTTATATGATTGGAGAAGGTTCAAAATTGCTAAATAGTAATTCTTTTTATTTAGATAATGAATATAAGTTTAAATCTATCAATTTTTATCCTGAAAATGATATTGAAATTTGTGCAAGTGGAATGGATTATTATTTAAATAATATGCAAGTGCAAACAAGTGATAACAAAAAGAGGGGAATATTTGAGAGATTTTTTAATTTTTTTGGTAAGTAATTGTATTTTCTTGTAATATTTGTTGAGTATTAGATAAATTTCAATTCTATATAAGTTTAATGTGTCAATTCTAACTCAAAAAACAGTTTCAAAAAAAATATCTTTTTCTGGTATTGGTATTCATACTGGAGTGAATGTAAATTTAAATATACTCCCAGCAATACCGAACACAGGAATAGTATTTAAAAGAATAGACTTAAATAAAAATAACTATGTTTATCCAAATTATGCAAACGTTTGCGATACTACGCTTTGTACAACTATATCTAATGAGCATAGTGTAAAAGTATCTACAGTAGAACATTTAATGGGTGCTTTATATGGAATCGGTATTGATAACGCCGTTATTGAAATTGATTCTCAAGAAGTTCCAATCTTAGATGGATCAGCAAAATTGTATTTTGAAAACATTAATAAAACTGGAATTAAATTTAGCGATCAACCTATTAAAATTATCAAAATAAATAAAAATATAAAAATTAAAGAGGGTAATAAATTTATATCGATTGAAAAATCTAATGTAAGTGGAGATATAGAATTTGAAATTAAATACAATAATAAACTTATAAAGACACAAAAAAATAAAATTAATATATTTGAGGATAATTTAAATGATATTTTCTGTTCAAGAACATTCTGCTTATACGAGGATATTGAAAAATTAAAAAAATTAAACCTTGGAAGAGGAGGAAGTTTAGAAAATGCTATAGTAATTAAAAACCAAACAATTTTAAATAAAGATGGATTAAGAAATAATTTAGAATTTGTTAATCATAAAATTTTAGATTGTATGGGAGATCTTTTCTTATCAGGATACAAAATTATTGGAAATGTTAAATGCTCACAAGGCGGTCACAAGCTTACAAATCAACTATTAAAAAAAGTTTTTAGCAAAAATGATCACTACTCATTGATAGAAATTAAAGGAAAACAATTACCTCACGCTTTTGCCAATTATCACAATCTAAAGTCAACAGCTTAAAAGTTACAATTTTTTCATTAATCTGTTAAAATTATCTAATGAATTTTAAATCGAAAATAATTTATTTTTTTATTTTTTTTTTAATATTTTCTTGTAATAAAAAACCTGAGACAACGTCTACTCTTAATGAAAAAAATTTAGAAGCTCAATTAATAGAAACATATATGCAAGCAATGGAGGAATTTGAGAGAGGTGATGTAATTTACGCTGGAAAAAAATTTAGCGAAGCTGAATTAATTTATCCTCAATCAGTTTGGGCTCCAAGAGCTGTTTTGATGTCGGCATACGGTTATTTTTCACAAGGGTATTATGGTAATGCAATTAATGACTTAGAAAGATTTTTGGTTAAATACAAAAATCATCCACAAACAGATTATGCATTTTATCTATTGGCACTTTGTCATTACGATCAAATAATTGATGAGACAAAAGATTTAAACCAAATTCTTAAAGCAAAAAAATATTTTGAAATTATAATTCAAAGATATCCAAATACTTCATATGCATCAGATACAGCTTTTAAATTAGAATATATTTTAGAACTAATGGCTTCAAAAGAAATGTATTTAGCAAGATATTATGTTGAAAGAGAAAAATGGATACCTGCAATTAATAGGTTTAAAATTGTACTAAAAGAATATGAAACAACTATTTATGTGGAGGAAGCGCTGCATAGATTGGTAGAATTGCACTATAAAGTAGGATTAGTTAATGAGGCCAGAAATTATGCAACTTTACTTGGTTATAATTATAAATCGAGTGAATGGTATGAGGCAAGCTACAAAATTTTAAATAAAAAATATGTAAGAAAAAAAATTAATAATAAAGATGACAAAGAGAATATTTTAAAAAAGTTTAAAAATTTGTTCAAATAATCATTTAGTAGATGACTAAAATTAATATTAAAAAACAATATAAATCTAAAATTAAAGAATTTGTAAAGCACAATAAGTTTTATTACGACAAAAATAAGCCTTCAATCACAGATTCAGAATATGACATTCTAAAAAAAGAAATTTTGGAACTTGAAAAAAATTATAAATTTCTGAGTGATAAAAATTCACCTAATAATAGTGTAGGTTTTAAGCCTTCAAAATCTTTTTCAAAGTATAAACATAAGTTGCCAATGCTTTCGTTGTCAAATGCATTTAATGAAGAAGATTTAAAAAATTTTGAAAAAAAAATTTTTAATTACCTTAATAAAAGCATAAAAATTAATTATAGTGTTGAACCAAAAATTGATGGAATATCTGCATCTTTAACTTACAAAAATAAAATACTTAAAAGTGGCGTTTCAAGAGGAGACGGTAAGGTTGGTGAGCTTATAACTGAAAACTTAAAGACTATTAAAAATATTCCACATAAAATAAATAACAATAATTTCCCAACTGAAATAGAAATAAGGGGTGAAGTATTTATAAAAAAGAATGATTTTTTAAAAATTAAAGACAATTTTGCAAACCCTAGAAATGCTGCCTCTGGATCTTTGAGACAAAAAAATCCCAAAGATACAAAAAAAATTCCTTTAAATTTCATTGCATACACCTTTGGTTACGCTCATGATTATAATGTCAAATATCAATCAGATTTTTTAAATGATTTAAAAAAATGGGGATTTAAAACAAATGATGATAATAAAATATTTTCAAATTTAGACGAAGCAATTAAATTTCATAAAAAATTTGAAGAGAAAAGATTTGATTTAGACTATGACTTAGACGGTCTTGTATATAAAGTTAACGATCTAAATTTGCAAGAAAGACTGGGTTTTACATCAAATTCACCAAGATGGGCTATTGCTCATAAATTCTCAGCTGACAATGCTTATACAAAAATACTAAACATTGAGATACAAGTTGGAAGAACAGGAGCTTTAACACCAGTTGCAAAAGTAGAGCCTGTCAATATAGGAGGAGTTGTTGTTTCAAATGCAACTCTTCATAATGAAGACGAAATTAAAAGAAAAGATATCAGAATAGGTGATGTAGTAAAAATAGAAAGAGCAGGTGATGTAATACCACATGTTATTGAAGTGGATAAAGCAAAAAGAGATAATAATTCAAAATCATATATTTTTCCTAACAAATGTCCGTCATGTGGATCAAATACATTAAAAGAATTTAATAAGTTAACAAAAAAATATGATGCGGTAAGAAGATGTATCAACGATGGTTATAGTTGTGAAAGAATTGCAATAGAAAAAATTAAACATTTTATATCAAAGGAAGCCTTAAATATTGAAGGTCTAGGAAAAAAAGTCATTGAAAAATTTTGGGATTTAAAAATTTTGAAAAAACCACAAGACCTTTATAATTTAAATTATGAAAAGATAAAAAAACTTGAAGGTTGGGGAGAAACATCAGTAAAAAATTTAGAAAAATCTATAGATAAATCTAAAAAAGTTTCTCTCTATAAATTAATATATTCTTTGGGTATTAGGCATATAGGTAGCGAAAGTGCAAAATTGATTGCTGATTATACACAAAATATTGA
>MDTG01088990.1_pt1 | contig 19372 bp, 16 predicted proteins | sample 811421 | NCBI WGS metagenome assembly MDTG01 (sample SAMN05326645, study PRJNA326480) | marine metagenome | isolation source: seawater | place: Pacific Ocean: South East | collected 2011
GAAATTGTTAGAGATGGATTATCATCCCGTAGTCAATCAGATAATTATTATTTTCCAAAAGTTTTTGATGGGATAAAAGCTGCTGGAGGTATCACAAGCCTTTCTGATTTAAGTAATGTAGAACTAGTAAGAGCAAACAAATTAAGTGATGGTGGTGGATACATAAAGACAACTATTAATTTTGAAGAAGCTTTAAAAACAGGAGATTATTCTTCAAATATTCGTCTATTCGACAAAGATAAAATTATAATCAAGAAAAAAAATAAGGAAAATTATTCTCAATTAAAAAGTGCAGTCGAAAACAATATTAATCCCAGAGAAATAAACATATTTGTAAGTGGAGATGTACAAAACTCAGGGAAATTGGTAATTAATAAATCAGCAGTATTAAACGATGCCTTAGATGTCGCAGTTATGAATAGTACTATAAAGGGCAATATAAGATTTATAAGATTTAATAATGATGGAACTATAGATAAAAGAAAAATTAATTATAGATCAGATACCAAAAGAGGTACAATAAATAATCCTTATTTATTGAGTAATGATTTGATTGTTGTAGGCAAAAGCAATCCCAAGAAAATATTAGATATTATCACCGATATAACAAAACCATTAGTTGGTATTGTTTCAACTTGGGGGCTAATAGAAGCTTTGTCAGATTAATTTGAATTTAAATTCAGAAAAACTTTAAATATTCTTTTTTATAATTATTTACCATATTTCTAATAGAAAATTGCCTTACTGATTGAGATGATTTTTCCAAGACCTTTTTATTCTTTTTAAGATTAAGTATTAAATTTTTGATTTCATTAGACCATGAGGAAATTTCTCTATCTTTAATAATTTTTACTGATCCTATATTATAAAATAAATCTGACATTCCTTTTACATCTGATATTAAAAGAGGCATTCCAGAAGATACCATTTCTACTGATACCAAGCCAAAACCTTCCCATTTGGAAGGAATTAAACCTAGATCACATTTATCTAAATAAATTTTTGGATCACAGAAACCTTTTAATTTAACAATCTTACTAAGTTTCAACTTTAAAATTAGATTATTAAGAAATTCTCTTTTAGGTCCTTCACCAAGAATGTAGTAGTTTTGAATATATTCGCGAGATTCGCTTACTGCATTTATAGATAAATCAAAACCCTTTTGAGTTGTCAAACTTCCAATTGATAATAAATTAAATTTCTTCTTTTTAAAATCTCTTTCTATATATGGATACAGTTTTGTCCCATTAAAAACTACTAAAAATTTATTTTTATTTATTTTATTTTTACCTAACCATTTAGTTAATTGATCTTTTACGTATGGAGAAATAGATATTATTCTTTCATAACGAGAATAAATAAATTGTTCAATTGGTCTCAAAATTTGAATTTTCCTTCTTTTATTGAAACTATTATGTTCAGTATAAAATAGGATAAACTTAGAAAAAAAACTAAAGGGAATTAAAAAATAAAGCGAGTGAGTTAAGTGACCATGCAAAATTACTTTTTTATATCTTTTCGCTTTTTTAGTGATAAAAAAAAATAATTTAACAATATTGATTGGATTGTAAGCATGAATTTTACCCAATAAATATTCTTTTTCATTTAAAGTTATATTCTTGGGATTATGAAAAAATATTAACAAATTATCAAAGCTAAAATCACTTAGCTCTTGATTAATTTTGCGGGCCAAATATTCAGCTCCACCTCCATCTGGTCTATTAACTATCTGAATTACTAAATTTTTCATATTAATAACTTTTTATTTTCCCGCCTCTCATAAGCCAAGAAAAAGAATATCAACCAAAAAGGTAATATTGAGTTTGCTGATTCAAAAACCCAATATGAAAATATCTGAATTGATAAAAAATAAACTAACAAATAATTATTTGCAGAGTTTTTTAAAGAGAGAAATGTATTTCTAGAAATAATTGCCAAAAGACCTAAAAAATAACTTATGGATGGAATTATTCCATTTTTAAGAGCAAAGTTTAAATAAGTAGAATGAGGATCTCCTCCAAAAAATTCTAAAAAGTTATCCTTTGACCCCAGAAGATCGATACCCCAATTCGATAGCTGAGTCAATGTTAATGACCATAGGATTACTCTCCCACCAGTATAATCTCCTCTCTGTAAGGTTTTAAATACCGATTTTGTGTTTACAAACTGGAAGTAAAAAATGCCGATTACAATAACTATTGCAATAATAAAAAAAGTAAAAATTAAATACTGAAAATCACTTTTTTTTCTTTTCTGAATAAAAAGTTTTAATCTTGAAAAACATATAAATAAAAGGTAAAAAACTAAAGGTAGTAAAGACGCACCAATAGCGGCTCTAGCACTTGAAACAGTTAATAATCCAAAAGATAATGCTATCAATAAATATAATTGGATAGAAAATGATTGAGATATTTCTCTCCTATATTTTAGTAAAAAGCCACTAAATATAACAAAAAAATATGAGAAAAATCTTCCAAAATTATTTGCATTTTCAAAAAAACCAGAAAATTGATATATAGTAAAATCTCCTGTAAGGAAAGAAATTAATATCCCGAAATAACAGCATAAAGAAAGAAATCTAATAAATAAAAAAAATTGTTTTTTAGAGATATTATTCCCTAAGAAATAAAATGATGTAATCCCTAGCAAAAGACCAACAAATCTTGAAATTGGATAAATTGATAATTGTGCGAGTGATGCGATTAAAAGAAAAATTAAATTTATTAATAAAAAAATAATGATTGAATTCGTTAAACCATATTTTAATTTAGTTGAGAAAGATAATAAGTATATGAAAACTGATTGAACAAAAATGAATCCCTCAAACAAGAAATTTGGTAAATAACCATAGGAAAAAATATTTAATAAACAAGCTAATGATATTATTAAAAAAGGGAAATAGCTTATTATCATTATTTTAAGTTCTTTTAGAATTTAATTTGTTGAGCCTATATTTTAAAAAGATTTTCTGAGGGATAAGCTTTGAAAAAAGTAAATTTCTTATAAGTCTTAAGAAAAACTTTAAAGTAGTTTTTATAGTTATTAATAAAGGAAAATAACTTTTAAGAAGATTAAATTCTTGCTTAGTTTGTAAAAAAATATTCTTAAGATTATAACGAGATGTAGCTCCTCCAAAATTAAAAATAGACAATTCATGAGTTAATTTGCAAAACTTAATTCGATTCTTTTTTAATCTTAGAATCAACTCTCTATCGGCTCCATATGTATCAAATCTTAAATTAAAAGCGCCATATTTTGAATAAACATCTTTTGGCACAAACATTGTAGGATGTGATATCTGAGAAATTCCTAATTTAATCGAAGAAATACTATTTTTAGCTTTCATTTTTAATCTCTTAGAACCATTTGAGATAATTAAATCGCTATAAAATATTGTTTCTCTATCATTCTCTTTAAAAGCATTATAAATTGCCTTGAAAGTTCCAATATTATATTGATCATCAGCATTTATAATTCCAACAAGTGTACCTTTTGCTAATCCAATGCCTTTATTCATAGCGTCATAAATGCCTTTATCTTTTTCAACAATATAATGATCTACCATCAAACTATTCTCTCTAACGATTTCTGAAGTATTATCTTCACTATTGGAGTCAATTATTATATATTCAAAATCATCAAACTCCTGATTTCTTATGCTGTTAATAGTTTTTAAAAGGGTTTTTTCGGCATTAAAAACAGGGGTTATTATGGATAATAAAGGAACTTTATCCAACTCTTAAATTAACTATTAAATATATATTAAATGTCCGTAAAGTATTTACATGTAAATTTGTACTAGAGTTAATAATCAATAACAATTAATAGCAAAAAAATTTCATAATGATGAAAAACGACAAAGTCAGCATAATAATTCCTACTTATAACAGAGAGCAGTTTTTATTTAAGTGCATTACTAGTTTATTTAAACAAATTCATAGACCGTTAGAAATAATAATAGTGGATGATGGTTCTATGGATAAAACTTATGAGATAATACAAGAATGCATAAAAAAATTCAGTTCTAAAGAATTTAAAATTCTTTATTTTTATCAAAAAAACAGCGGTGCTCCATCTGCCCGAAATAAAGGGATAAGAGAGTCTTCAGGAGATTGGCTACAATTTCTTGATTCAGATGATTATCTAGAGAGTAATAAAATATCAGTCCAATTAGAAAGCCTAAAAGAAAAGAAAGCAGAATTAGCTGTATGTGATCATGAAGTTTTTAATATAAATAGTAAAAAAAGTTTTAAAATAAGAAGTAATGGCGATTTATTATTAAAAGTTGCTAATGGTCATAGTATTTTTACTGGAGCAGCTTTAATAAGTAAGAGAATTGTAGAAAAAGGCATACTTTGGAATGAAAATTTATTTAGGGAACAAGATAAAGAGTTTTTATTTAATGTACTTTTTGCATCCAAAAGATATGTATATAATTCGGATACATATGCCATCTATATAAAACATAATTTTTCTCAAATAACTGACATTTATTCCAAAACAGAACCTCAAGCTATAGAGTTTATTAAAAGCAATTTAAAATTTTTTCTTCAATTTAAAAAAAACCTAAGTATTTATAAGTTTTTGTTAATAATAAATCATATAATTCACATCATATTAAGATTAATTATTTTTTATAAATCCAAGAAATTAATTAAGCAATTATTTCTCAAATAATTAAGTTTTAAACAAATTGAAAAGATTTTACAAGTAATGAGGAACTATAATTTACAGGATTTGAATCTTATTTTTTAATAATGCCATCTTCAAAAATTAAGAAAGTACAAAATATAATCAAGCAATTATTTATTAAGAAAAGATCAACTATAATTTTTGATAAATTAATTTCTCGTTTTTACTCATTAGGGAAACAAACTAATAGAGAAATTAATGTAAATGACTTCTTAGTTAATTTATCTGATTTTTGTATCTCAAAAGACTCTAAATTATGGGAGGAATCAGTATCTTTTGGCAAGAATCTTCTTAAAGAAAGTGAGAAAAAACTACAAGATATTGATATTCCATTAGGGGGAGGTGGTGCATATGAACTTCTCTATTTCTTGACTAGATATATCAGACCAAAAATCATTGTAGAAACAGGAGTGGCGGCTGGGTTCTCATCAAAAGCTTTTTTAACGGCAATTCATAAAAATAAAGAAGGGAAGTTGTACAGTTCTGATTTCCCTTATTTTAAAGAGGATAATTCAGAAAAATATATAGGTTTGTTAGTAGATAATATTTATAAAAAAAATTGGGATTTATTCACTGAAGGTGATTTAAACTTTATAAAAACATTAGAAAAAAAAATCGAGAACTCTTCAATTGATTTGTTCCATTATGATTCAGACAAAAGTTATAGATCCAGAAAAAAAACATATAATGCCATAAAAAAATATCTTAAAAAAAAATGTATAATCATTTTCGATGACATACAAGATAACTTACACTTTATTGATTTATCATCAGAATTTGAAAATGAAAAAATAAAAGTTTTTAAGTTTAATGGAAAGTATATTGGAATGATATGGAATATTTAATTAATAAAAATAAACTAAATATTTATTTGTTTGGATAATAGCTCAAAGAACTTGCTGGAGGAATTTGTTGACAAATTTGAATAGCTACCCTCTTCGATTAATTTACCTTTATCAAATACAAAAATCTTATCACTCGTCGAAATAGTTGATAACCTATGAGCAATAATTATTATTGTTATCTTTCCCTTTAAATTGTCAATACTTCTTTGGACATCTGCTTCAACCTTAGAATCTAATGAACTAGTTGCTTCATCAAGTATTAATAACTTTGGCTCTCTAAATAATTCCCTAGCTATAAAAATTCTTTGTCTTTGACCTCCAGATAACCTTATACCTCTATCTCCAACATGGGTATCATAACCCTTAGGTAAGGATACTATAAAATTATGCAATGAAGCTTTTTTGGCGGCCATTTTTATTTTATCCATAAAATTATCATCATTAATATTTCCTGACCATAAGCATATATTATTTGCAATTGTGTCATCAAACATTACATTCTCTTGGGAAATATAGCCTATTTGACTTCTCCAATCTCCTAAATTTAAATCTTGAGAGGGGATATCATCTATAAATATTTCTCCGCTTCTAGGCCTTAAAATTAGAGAAATCAAATCAGCCATTGTTGTTTTACCGGAGCCAGATTCACCAACAAATGCTATTGTTTTTTTTGCTGGAATAACAAGATTAACTTTATCAATTGTTTTAATTCCATTTCCATAAGAAAAAGAAACATTTTTAAAATTTATTGACTTATTTATATTATTTATGGAAGTCTTACCATTGATCTCTTGATTATTTGAAATTATTTGAATTTCTTTATCAATCAATTCTAAACCTCCAATATATTGAAGAACTTTTTGCCATAAAGATTGAATAGAGAATGTTGAAGAATATGCTCGATAAATTAACAAAATTGAAACTAAAATAGATGAAAAACTCTGTTTAAAAAATGTAATTTGGACAAATAATAGAATTAAGACTCCTAAAACAGAAATTGGTTCCCTTAAGGAATTAGAAAAGCTAAATGCAACATTTGATTTAATTTCGAATTTTGTGAGTTTTCTAATTGAACTCACTATAAATTTACCTAATAATTGTGTTTGACCAGTTGATAAAAGATATTTAAATGACTGTATTGATTGAATTAAAAGATTTGAAAGTTTACTTTTTTCAGATGCACTCTTCCTAGAAAGTCTTCTTACAAAATTATTCAAATAGGAAAAAGAATAAAATGATCCCGCTGCTATTATAAAAATTAATAAGCAAAATTCCCAGGAAATAAATAATAACATTACTAAGTAAGCAATAGTACTTATAAGTTTTGCTATGACTTGATTAAGAAAATTGAATGCTAAAAGGACAAAATAAGGTTGCTCATTTGCAACATTAATAAAGTGACCAGTATCCTCTTTTGTGTAATGCAAATAATTGACTTTTGAATAAGATGAAATTAATTTCATCTTTAATTTCTCTAGAAGTTTTCCTACAAGATAAGAAACTGTGGCTAATGAAGAAAAGGTTAATAAGCCTTTAATAATAAATGCAATTCCAATAGAAATTAAAATTACACTAGAGTTTATAGGGAGATTAAAAAAGATAAAAATATTTTGTAAGATGCCTGAGAAACCTGATAATTTTTCTTGAGATAAGTCTTTATCTAAGGTTTCAAAAAGTGGTATTAAAAGAGCTATTCCAAATCCTTCGGCTAAACTCGCAAAAATATTTAAAATAAAAGCCAAATAAATCCTATTACCCAGATATTTTTTAAAAAGTAGTAAATAAAAAGGCAACCCCTTTAATAAACTTGTAGACATAATTTTATAAAATTATTATTTGAATTTAAATAGGAAATTTAATCTATGTTTTGTAATGGTCTAGATCCTTTTGCATTAAAAATTAATTTAATAGTTTTAAAAAAGATAACCAAATCTAACCAAATAGAAGCATTTTTGACATAAAATAGGTCATAACTTAATTTATTGGCACTATCTTCAATAGAGGCTCCGTATGGATAATTCACTTGAGCCCAGCCACTTAAACCAGGTTTAAAATCATATCTTTTTTTATAAAAATGGATTTTCTTTTCAAGTGTCACATCAAATTCTGGCCTCTCAGGTCTTGGACCAATTAAACTCATTTTACCTGATAAAACTGAAAATAATTGAGGTAATTCATCTATTCTTGTTACCCTCATAAGTCTTCCAATATTTGTAATTCTTTTATCATTATTTTGTGACCATTGTGGGCCAGACATCTCAGAATTTTCTCGCATAGTTCTTAGTTTATAAATATTGAATTTTCTTTCTCCGTAACCATTCCTAATCTGTTTGTAGAGAATTGGACCTCCATCTTCAGCCTTAATTAAGACAGATGAAAGAAAAACAATTGGGGCACTAATCAAGATTAAGAAGATACTAACAAATAAATCTGAAACTCTTTTTACTCTCAAATATATTGAAGTCTTTTTGGCTTTAAATTTATTGCTTATTAAGTTTGAGAAGGTTATTAGATTTGTTGGAAATCTTTGCAAATAAATCTCACACCACTCAAAAATATTTAGGATCAAAAAATCATTGTCCTGAAGTTTACTAAATATAAAATAATTATTTTTCAAAATATTATTATCTTCAATTACTAATCCAGAAAAAAAAGAAAGATCAAAATCTAAAATTTCTTCTATTGAACCAATGAAAATAATATCTAAATCAATTTTTGAAATATTTTTTTCTGCTTTAAGTTGCTCCCAAACCCTCTTACAGCCTAAGAAAAGAAACTTATTTCGATCTTTTGACTGTACTTTGACCAAAAATGAAATTAATATCTGGACGAAGAAACTTATTAATGAATATGTAAATAAAAAAGGGACTAAAAAACTTCTGAAAATAAATGAAACATTTTGAGCTCCAAAAGCCCATATAAAGGTCAAAAAAAATGAAATTGACAATATTAATACCAATAAAGTCTTAGCAAGATATATTAGAAAATTTTTTTTGATATAAATTTCTCCTGAATATCTCCCCAAGACATAGCTTACTAATATCCAAAAGTGTAATAAAAATATTTGATAGATTGAATATACTGGTAATTCGCTAAACCTTAATTTGTATATAAATAAGTAAATAACTATAAAAGAAAATACTTCAAGAAAATAAGCAATTAAAGTTCTTTTTCGCGAATTAAGCCATGGAATTGAAGGTAAAAACACTAAATTTTAAATTATTTACTTTATCAAGTATTCTAAAGTCTTTAAATACTTTAAAACTAAAAAAACTAGTCAATTTTCATAAAATTATTAATTTCATCTTTTAGCCAATTTTAAAACTTTAGAAACAACATTTGCATAATTGTGGATCTCGTTATCTGTTATTGTAGGGTGAACTAAAAGCATTATGCTCGTTTCGCCTAATTCTTTAGCAACTTCCAGTCTATTTTCTGTATTGCAACCATATTCTTGAAAGCATTTTTCTAAATATATTTCTGAACAACTACCACTGTATGCTGGATAACCTAAAGAATTTATTTCTTTAATTATCCTGTCTCTTGACCATTCTTCTTTTAATGCTTCTGGCTTAACATAACAATAAAATTTATACCATGCAGATTGTGATTTTTCACTAGGAATCGGAACTCGAACTGTAGAGATTTTTGATAAGTACTTTATAAAAATTAAAGCATTTCTTGTCCTAGTCTTTATCCAATCTTCTAACTTCTTGAGTTGTATACTTCCAATTGCACTTTGTAATTCTGTTAATCTCATATTTGATCCAAAATCTGAATGTAGCCAGTTAAATTTTGAATTCTGATTTATTTCTTCAACTAGTCTTTTATTTTTGCCATGGTCTCTATATGACCAAATTCTTTTATAGTAATCTAAATCCTTAGTCGAAATCATTCCACCTTCTCCACCCGTTGATATAATTTTGTCATTACAAAAGCTCCAAGTAGCAATATCTGAAAATGTGCCGACATATTCCCCTTCATATTTAGCTCCATGGGCCTGAGAGCAATCTTCAATTAACTTAATTTGATTGCACTCAGCCAATGCAGCTATTTCTTTAATATCTGCTGGCCAACCACCTAAATGAACTACGGTGATTGCTCTTGTTTTTGAGCTTATTAAAGGCTCTATAGATTTTGAGGTTATACAACCTGAATTTTGATCTACATCAGCAAAAAGAACTCTTGCCCCTTTTAAAACTGCTGCTGAAGCCGTTGCAATAAAACTTCTTGGAGTAGTGATTATCTCATCACCATCTTTTAATTCTAGACATTCATATGCAGCTTCAAGTGACAAAGTACCATTAGCTATTGTTATTGCATTTTTTAATTTAAAGAAATTAGCAAATTCATTTTCAAAAGATTCAGTAATTTCTCCAGTCCACCTATTAACAAGACCACTTCTCAAAACATTTGAAACTTTGTTTATCTCTTCTTCTGAGTAATATGGCCAAGCAGAAATCATGCTAAATAAAAAAATAAAATTTTTTGTATTGATTTATATTAAGTTATATTTTTGATTAACATCATTTTATTTTGAAAATGAATCATTCGTGCCATCACAATTTTTACTTATATTCTTAGCAAAAATAACTGATAAAATAGTTTTCATTAATATAGAAAAATCTAAAAAAAAATTTATTTTTCGAACATATAATAAATCCATATTAAATTTTTCCTCCCATGAAATAGAATTTCTACCATTAACTTGAGTAAGGCCTGTTAGGCCTGGCTTTACAGAGTGTCTTTTAATCTGTTCATCAGAATAAATTTTTAGATATTCTACTTTAAGAGGCCTTGGACCAACAAAGCTCATTTCTCCTTTCAATATATTGTAAAGCTGTGGTAATTCATCTAAAGACAAAGAACGAATGCATCTTCCGTAACTTGTTAAACGCTCTTTGTCTGGAAGAAATTTATTATTTTTATCTTTTTTATTTAATAATGATCTGAATTTAAAGATAGTAAAAATATTATTATTTATACCTGGCCTTTTTTGCTTGAAGATTGCAGGTTTTCCTAAAAAAAATAAAGTTGTCAGATAAACAATTATTATCAAAGGACTTAAAATTAAAACCAAAAAAGTTGCAAAAACTAAATCGCAAATTCTTTTAAAGACAAAGTACTTGGATTTATCTTTCTTAAAATTCATAGAGGTAATAAATTAATTATTTGATCATTTATTAGATCCATTTCAAAATTATTCATTACCAAATTCCTACTATTCATGCCCATTTCTTTAATTAAATTTTCATCTGAATTTATCAGGTATATCATTTTTTCAACAAGTCTTTCAACATTTTTTGGAGGTACCAAGAATCCGTTTTTTTTATCTACAACTGTTTCTTTGCATCCTGGCATATTTGTAGTAATTATTGGTCTACCTATTGCCATAGCTTCTAAAATAGATCTAGGTATTCCCTCAGGGTAATAGGAAGGAAGTACAAAATATCTACACTTTGCCAAAACTTTTTCTATTGATTTGACAAAACCAAGGTGATTTATTAACCCACTAGTGATCCAGTCGTCTAATTCGCTTTTAGAAATTGAATTTGGATTAGAATCAAGTGATCCAGCCAAATAAAATTTAGTATCTGGGAAAATTTCTTTTACTAACCTTGCCGCATTAACGTATTCTCTTACTCCTTTATCAATTAATAATCTTGAAGTCATAAGAAAAATATGTTCATTTGGTAAGGAAGCAAGTTTAAATTTTTCTAAATCAACTCCAGATCCTTTAATGCATACTTTTTTAATTTTTTTATTTAAAATTTTTTTATTTGAGAAATATTTAAGATCATCCTTATTTTGAAATATAATAGCATTAGTTTTTATTAATGAAATCTTGTAAAGAATATATATTAAAGGTTTAAGAATTAACGCTTTGAGATTAAATATTTTCGAATAAATGAATCCTAATCCAGTGATCATACTTAATGAATATATTTTTCTTTTTTTATTAATAAAAGAGATTATATTTAATGAAATTCCAGAGTAAATTACAGGCTTAATTGTATAAGAAAATATAATATTTGGTTTAAGTTTTAAGATATATCTTATTAGATTAATAATATAAAAAATATCTTCAAAAGGATTTACTTTATTTTTATTTAATTTAATAGCAACTATTTTAAGGCCAACTTTTTTTATTTCTACAACTCGATAATCATCAGATACTTTAATTGGAGATATTAATATAACTTCGTTGCCTAGTTTTATTAATTTAGTAACAAGATCTAATCTATAATTATGAAAAGAAAATATATCCGGAGATATGAATAAAATCCTCATATTTTTATAATCCAATAATAGTTAATTTTATAGTAGAGCAAGTATATAAATTTATAAATGATGATTCTTCAAATTTTTTGTAATATGAACATTATTTAGATCTTAATCATTTATAGATTAATAGAAATAACCTTATAAATAATATTATTTGTTAACCAAAGAAGTAAAAATTGAAAATTATCAATTTTAAATTTTAATTCTTTACTAAAGTAGAACCTGTAATAAAATTTGATTTAAAAATTTCTTAAAAAATTAGATTTTTTTTTAAAATGATAATATTATTAATTTAGGATTATTCATAAGATATTTAATCCCTAATTAAATTCTTAATATTTCTAATATTTAAATTATTTTTCTAAATCATTTTCATGAAAAAGCTATAAATATGAAAAAAATCCTAAGGAAAGATAAGTATATTTTCTTTTTGTGTGACGCAATAATATTGTCAATTTCTGTTATAGCTTCATTTTGGTTGCGATTTGGTGAAATAGATAATCAATGGTTTTATGATTGCTTTTGGATGATACCAACAACAACTTTTATTTGTTTAATAAACTATTCAATAACTGGACAGTATAAAGGAATTACAAAATATCTAGGAAGTAAAATTTTTTATAATATTATCCTTAGAAATATCCTCTCAATTACAATAATTGCTTTTACTGGAATAATATTTCAACTTAATATGCCCCCAAGAGGAGTATGGTTTTTAATATTAATCATACTTTGCTCCTCTGAGCCTCTAGTAAGAATAATTGCGAGAGACTTACTAAGATATAGCAATACTTTTTTTAATAGAACACCTAATGTTCTTATTTATGGTGCAGGTTCTTCTGGCGCTCAACTAGAAAGCTCTTTAAGACTTACGGGAACCTATAAAGTAAGACTATTTTTAGATGAAGATCCAAGCCTATGGGGACAAACATTAAATGGTTTGCCCATTAAATCTCCTAGCGAACTAAAATTTTTTATAGACAAAATAGATTTAGCTTTATTAGCTAATCCTTCTGAAAATAGAGCCCAAAGGAACAAACTACTCGAAGAAATGCAAAGACAAGGTGTTCCTGCTCTGCAAATACCATCCATTAAAGATATAACAAGCGGGAAAGCAATTATAAGTGACTTAAAGCCAATTTTTATTGAAGATTTATTAGGAAGGGATAGGGTAGAACCTAATGTTAATTTAATACAGAGTGAAATAGAGGGATCAATAATTTGCGTAACAGGTGCAGGAGGCTCAATCGGATCAGAACTATCTGAACAAATATTGAAATATAAGCCCAAAAAACTAGTTTTGATTGAATGGAATGAAACTAATTTATACACAATTACTGAAAAGCTAAATGAAAAAAATTTAAGTTGTAAATCAGTTGTACCAGTATTAGGAAATATTCAAGATTTCCATTTTATATTAGGTCTTATAAAAAAACATAAAATTGAATATATATTTCATACCGCCGCTTATAAACATGTTCCAATAATAGAAAGGAATCCCATACAAGGTCTCTTGAATAACGTCTTCGCAACTAAATCATTATGTCAAGCATCAAAAGAATCCAATATAAAGAAATTTATTCTTATCTCTTCAGATAAGGCTGTAAGACCAATAAATATAATGGGTGCAACAAAAAGACTTTCAGAAATGATTGTTCAAATGTATGCCTCTGAAAGCTCTGGAACTTGTTTTTCAATGGTGAGATTCGGAAATGTACTTAATTCTTCTGGTTCTGTTGTCCCTTTGTTTAAAGAACAAATCGCAAAAGGAGGACCGATAACTGTAACTCACCCAGAAATGATTAGATATTTTATGACGATCAAAGAAGCTTCTGAACTTGTTTTACATTCTGCTTCACTATCCGTTGGTGGTGAAGTATTTTTACTAGATATGGGTGAGCCCGTAAAAATTAAAGATCTAGCTCGCCAAATGATTAACTTAAGTGGTCTATCAGTAAAAGATCTTTCTAATCCTAATGGTGATATTGGGATCGAATATATTGGTATTAGGCCCGGTGAAAAATTATACGAGGAATTGCTGATTGATTCAAATTCAGAAAAAACTGCTCATCCTTTAATATTTAAAGCTAATGAAAAATTAATTAATCCAAAATTATTAATAAATAAACTCAATGATTTAGAAATACAAATTGAGAAATTAGAAGAGAGTGAATCGATTAAAATACTTAGATTTTTAATACCTGAATTACCAAAATCTCTTCAAGGAGAATAGAAAATTCTTGAAAAAGGTGGAACATATTTTCCAAAAATTTATACTTTGCATTTTAAATATTAAACTTATTTTTTCGCTAATCCTTTGTAGCTAAGATATCGAAATGTTGACCAGAGCCAATCATTTGGAAAGATTTAAATCCTTTATTTAAAAGTTTTTGTTTTATGTGTTCCAAATTTACCCATTTAAGATCTACTTCAAAAAATATCTCTTTGACGTTCTCAAAAAAATTGGACTTTATTAACTCATTAATAACAACCTTTTCGTGACCTTCAACATCTATTTTGATATATATAGGGTAATTTTTTTCTTTAACAATTTTACTTACTTCGCCAGAATCAATCAAATCTATTTTAAAAGTAAAGTTTGAATTATGATATAAATTATTTCTAGAAGCCAAAGTTGCCGAGCCACTATGATTTGGTGATATTGCAATTTTACTTGTTCCTAACTTATTTGAAATGGCTTTAGGTATTGGGAAACATTTTAATTTTAGATTATTGTAATTTATATTTTCCTTTAAAAAATTAAAAGTTTGAGGAACAGGCTCGAATGCATAAGTTTTATAGTTTTTAGAATTTTGACTCGCAATAAGTGAGTAAATTCCTTGATTAGCACCTATATCAAGAAAAATGAATTCCTCATCTATATTTTTTAACCTATCACAATAAAAATTTCCATAGCAACCAAGTATACATAATCTAAAAGTTACATCCTCATAATTAGCTTTAAGAAATACTCCATAAGTGGACTTAACATATTTTTTATTTACTAATTCAAAAAATTTTAATTTAATTCTTAAAATTTTACCCCTAATCCTAAACTCAAGATTTGCAAATATTTTCAGAGGAAATTTGATCCAAGATTTAACAAACAACAAATTAAATTCCTATTTATTTAATTACAAATATATTGTATTCCAAATAACTCTAATAAATTATTATTTGAAAATTTGTTAGTTCTATAAAATTAAATTTACTCGTATAGTGGGAGAATTTTATTTAAAGGTGATTTTTCTGTTGCAGAATATAAATTAATATTTAAGTGATTTAAATCTCTTTTAAAAATTGGAAGGAAAGACTTTAAACAGTTTCCAGTTGGATGTTTTGAATCATTTGATCTCCATTTTTTATTATAGATTTGAGAATTCTTAGACTCTGGCCTGTAACTTGAAAAATGTTCGAATTCTGGTAAATCAAAAAAATATTTGCCTCCAAAATCTACTCCATGAATTATTATTTTATTAAAGCCTAAATATTTAGCAAAAATAATCGATAGCAAGATAGAGGAGCAAGATTGCCTAAAGTAAAAATCATCTTGCAGAAGTAAGTATTTGGCTGATACTTCAAATATCCTTTTTTTTTGTAGGTAGTGAGGAACAACAATATCTCTTGAAAAGAAAGCCATATCTTTATATTCATTGATGGCATAATTGATATTATTTTTCTCTTGCCATATATTTTTAAAAATTAATTTGCATTTTTCCAAATTAATCATTTCATTAATACCTTTTTTCTGCAAATTTACAATTTTTGCAAAACTTGGAGAGGCATTTTCAATAAAATAAAAATCAAATTCTAAATTTAGTAAATAAGAATAACCAAAGCCTATATCAAATGAGTCTTTAATAAGATATTTGTTTTTTACACTTTCAGAAGCTGAATAACCAGAACCCCAAATATTACAATGTGAGTAGTTAGCTGGATTTATATATTTAAAATCAATAGGACTTACAAATCTTAAACCTGAATTAGTATAAATTTTTTCAATTTTTGCTATTTCTTTTTTATGAATATTTATACTTCTTTGAGTTATTAAATTATTTAATAATGGAAAATAACATAACCTTTTTTTTATGGATTTATAACTTTTCAAAATTAAAATTGATTCCTGTTAATAATACATATAGCAACTCATTAATTTCTTGTTTATTTCTTGTTTATTTATAAAAACTAATAAACTCTTTTATTTCTAAAAGTGAATCAATTAAGCCTCCATATTGAGTTGCATTTATTTTTTGATAACCACTTGTATAGTGCAAATATAAACATCTAGCCTTAGACGCTGCTCTCATATCTGAAATCATATCTCCAATAAATATCGCTTCTTTAATATTTATTGAGAGTAACTCAGCAGCTTTAAAAAGAGGATCTGGATAAGGCTTTCCCCTAAAAGTTTGCTCTGGTGTAACCACAGCATCGACCTGTAAATCAAAATACTCGAGCAGATCCATAGTTCTTGCATAGTCCTTTGATGTAACTATTGCTACTTTAATTTTTTTACCTCTCAACCAAGTTATTAATTCATTTACATAAGGGTTGAGTTTAATTAATTTTTTATTTTTGCTAGCTATTTCTGAATATTTTTTTTTAATACTTATAAAATCCCTTTCATTAATATCTAACTCTTTCAAAATAGAAATAAAAGGTATTCCAATAAATTTTTTAAAATCTTTAAAATCAGCACTTACATTAAATTTTTCCTTAACTTCAGCCCAGGCAACTTTCATTGATGGTAATGAATCTATCAAAACCCCGTCAAAGTCGAAAAATACTCCCTTTATGTGTTTCAAACTTCACATAGTAACTCTATCGATAACCTCTACAAGATCATGAGGAGTATCTACAGAAATATTTTTACAATCTAAAAAGCAAGACTTAATAGAGAATCCGTATTCTAACCATCTCAACATCTCTATTTTTTCTGCCTTCTCTAAATTACTCTGGGGTAAAGATGCAAACTTTTTTAAATTCTTTACTGACAACGCATATAAACCAATTTGTTTAAAATAATTATTTCCTTGTTCTTGTTCAGCTTTATTTAAAAGTGGTTTTCTAGAAAAATATAAAACCTTTTCATGTTCTTGAATTATCGCGCATTTTACGTTATTTGGGTCGAAAGCTTCTTCAGAATTAATACTAGTAATACCATTAATAATTAAATCTTCAGAATCAGATAATAAAGGAATATAATCTATTATTTTTTTTATTGAATATTCATCAATAAGTGGTTCATCGCCCTGTAGATTAATTATATAATCAGCATCTATTTGATCACAAGCAATGGCTAATCTATCAGTGCCGGTATTACATTCTGGTGTCATTATTGAATTCACATCGTAAAGGTTACAAACTGAATTTATTTCCTTAGAGTCCGTACAAACAAATACTTCTAAATTAGTCTTAAGAGCATTCCTTGCACAGTAGACAACCATAGGTACTCCGTCAATAGGGGCTAATGGTTTCCCTGGGAACCTTGTGCTAGCCATTCTTGCGGGAATAAGAATGATTGTTTTTTTATCCATAAAAAAATTTAAATAATACCTTAATAAATAACTATAGCTAATAAATAAATTTATAAATTAAATTTTAATTTTTAAAGTAAGTTGAATACAAATAACTTAAATAAAAATTTATAAAAAACAATATAAATAATTAACTTCTATTTGAGAAATATATAAATAATTTATTTAATCAAACCACTGCCTTTTTCTTGACTATTAATAAATTTGAATTAATGTTATTTGTAGTTGCAAATAAATCTTCTGAGAAAAAATAGAATTATACTTCTAGGAGCTTGCGGAAATTGTTTAGATATATTTGAAGCTCAAAACGAAATTGGGAAATATGAAATTTGATGAAAAATTCAACCAATATAAATTCTAAAAATAAAAAATTATTGTATGTATTAACTTCATCAATTTCTTACATTCTTATTGAAGATCTAATTGAGGAATTAGCCAAAGAATTTAAAGTATATCTAATAACTTCATTTAACCCTGATTTAAAATCTAAATGTAAAAAAAATAATATTACTTATTTTTCTAGTCCTCTTAAAAGATATCCTTCGTTATTATGGGATTTAATATGTTTTTTCCATTCATTTTGGATTTTAATAAAAATAAAGCCAGATATTGTTAATTACAGTACTCCCAAAGCTTCATTTATATATTCATTATCAACTTTTTTATTTGGGATAAAAAATAGAATATACCTAGTTAGAGGAATAAGGCATGAAACATTGAAAAATCCCGCAAAGCAAATTCAAATAAATGTAGAGAAAATAAGTTGTAATCTTTCAACAAAAGTTATTGCACTCAGCAGATCAGTAAAAACAACTTTTATCAAAGAAGGTATATGTAAAAACAAAAAAATTGAAGTTATAGGACCAGGTGGCTCAGGTATTTTCAATCATAGATTTAGCAAGCCAACAGTTAAAGAAAAAAAAATAAGTCGGAAAATTTTTAAAGTTCAGAAAGGATTTTTTGTTATAGGTTATTGCGGAAGATTAGTCCCAAGAAAAGGGATAGAAGATTTAGTGGAAGCTTTTCAAAACCTGCAATATAAACATAAAAATATTTGTTTATTATTAGCAGGATCGTATGATAAAAAATCAATATTGAAAGCTTCCGCTCTTAAAAGTATTAATGAAAATAGTTTAATAAAGTATGTGGGATATATAAAACAAAAAGATTTAAGAAGCTTTTATCATTGCTTAGATTTATATGTTTCTGCATCTCCTTCTGAAGGTTTTGGGAATACACAAGTTGAAGCTGCAATGTCTGGATTACCTGTAGTAGCAAAAAATGTCACTGGATCAAAAGATGCTGTTAAAAATAATTTTAATGGCACTTTATTTAATCCAAAATCCTTAAAATATTTGCAGAAAGCTATTGAAAAGTATTTATCTTATAAAGAAATATATAGAGAACATTCAAAAAATTCCACTATTTGGGCAAAAAAATTCCATCGGAGTATTGTGACAGCTGCATGGAAAGCTTTTTATTTAGATTTAATATCTTGATATTCGATGGAAAAGTATATTCAATAACTCCAATTTATAATTTCATAAATTTTTTATTTAATTTTTAATCATTGATATATAAATAACTATTTGATAAAATTTGGTGACTGAAAAAAATTATATTTATTATGTCTCAAGTCGGGGATTCAATTTCTGCTAATAATGCTAATTGGAGTTTTGATGGAGATATTGTCGAAAATTTTGAATCTCACATAGATAGATCAGTTCCATTGTATAAATTGGGTCATGAATTAATTATTGAATGCGCTGATTTTTTTATAAAGAACGATTCTATCTGCTACGAACTAGGCTGTTCTACCGGTTTATTATCACATAAATTATCTGAAAGATTTAAAAGTAGTAATTCAAAGTTTATAGGTTTAGATGAAGTTGAAAATATGATTAAGTTTGCCAATAAAAAATATAAAAATGAAAATTTATCATTCAAGATTGCAAATGTCTTAGATTATGAATACCAAAATGCAGATATGATAATAAGTTATTATTTATTGCA
>MDTG01146729.1_pt1 | contig 19370 bp, 18 predicted proteins | sample 811421 | NCBI WGS metagenome assembly MDTG01 (sample SAMN05326645, study PRJNA326480) | marine metagenome | isolation source: seawater | place: Pacific Ocean: South East | collected 2011
CCAAAAGAAAGTTATGATAAGTTTCTGAATTCAACAACAAAAGATGAACAGTCAAGGTATCTTAAAGTTTTCAAAGCTGACATAAATAATCACATATCAAATGTAAAGGAGAAATACATAATTCCTGGTGAAACATCAGAAATAGCACTGATCTTTATTCCAAGTGAGCAAATTTACATTGAAATCTTTAAATTATTTCCTGATATGAGTGAAGTTTTTTATGAAAGTAAAATTTTTCTTATATCGCCAACGACCCTCTGGATAGTTCTAAATTCCATTGAAAGTTTGATTAGAGACAAAAAAATAAAAGACAACTCTGCCTTGATTTTTCAACAACTAAAAGATTTAAATGTCGAGTTATCACGACTTGAAAATCGTGTAAAAAAAATGGATAGTCACTTTACCAATGCGCAATCTGATTTGAACGATATTTTGATTACAACCAAAAAAATTTCAAATAAGAAAGACAAGTTAATTAAACTTGATGTTAATTAGTCTTCTTTATTTCTAATCTTGATGTAAAGGCAGTTGACATGGTGTTAAGATCTAGAAGATCTAATTCTCCTCCAACTGGAATTCCTTGAGCTAACTTGGTTATTAAAACTCCGTGACCTAGACATTGCTCAGCCAAATATTGCCCTGTTATCTGACCCTCAGTTGTGGCGTTAGTTGCAATTATTAATTCAGTAATTTTATCATTCTTAAAACGATTAAATAATGACGATATGTTTAAATCATCTGGTCCTATTCCCTCCATTGCTGAGAGAACTCCACCAAGTACATGATATTTTCCTTTAAATGCATTGCTCTTCTCAATAGCCCATAAGTCTCCTATATCTTCCACAACACAAACCTTTCCATTAATTCTTTTTTTATCTTGACAAATTGCACATGGATTAACCAAATCAATATTCCCACAAGTTTCGCAAAATACTAATTCTGACCTAACTTTTTCCATTGTGGAAATAATTGAAGGTATAATTTTTTCTTTATTTTTTAAAATATGAAGAACTATTCTTCTTGCAGATCGAGGCCCTAGGCTAGGGAGTTTTGAAAACAAGTCTATTAATTCTTCAAGTGAAGACATTTTACGAAAATCAGAATGGGAGTTTCATACCCGGAGGTAATTGCATACCTCCGGAAATTGAGCCAAGTTGTTCATTCGTACTCTCTGATACTTTTTTATTTGCATCATTTAATGCAGCTACTATTAAATCTTCTAAAACTTCAGATTCTTCTGGATTTATGATTGATTTATCTATGCTTATTTTTTTTAATTCATGCTTTCCATTCATTATTACTTTTATTGCGCCTCCTCCAGAACTTCCTTCAACCTCCATTTCTTCAATTTTTTTTTGTACCTCATTCATTTTTTCCTGCATTTCTTTGGCTTGTTTCATAATTTGTGACATGTTATTCATTTTTTTCCTTTTTAAAATTTATGATTTATCAATTTCTTTAACTGAAATTACTTCAGATGATGGAATAATTTCAAGAATTTTTTTTACAAAATTATTTTTTTTTATTTCTTCTATTTTTTCTTTCTCTAATTCTATCTCAAACTCCATTAATGTCTTTAACCCTTTGGTTGTTGATAAAGAAAACATCCATCTGTCATTTGTTATTTTATTCAATAAATTTGTGGCTTTCCATAAAATCTTTTTTGCATCTGGATTGTCTGAGATATTTTGCAATTCAATTTCCTTAATATTTTTATTCTCTTCCAATCTAACTAATCTAAAGGAGTTTTTAAGATGATGCGAAATTAACATCTCTGATTTCTTTTCAATTTCTTCAACGAGTAATTTGAATTTTAAAAGTTGAGATTTATTATTTTTTTTTACTGAATCAGGATTTTTGATTGCTCTTACCTCTTCAGCTAGATTATTTGTAAAACTTTTTTTTAGTTTTTTATTCGATGAAGATCGTAATTCTGAATTATCAAGTTCTTGTTTAAGATTCACCACTTCTTTATCATTATTTTTCACATCACCTTTATTTTCTTTACTTAGCAATTCGAAAGGTGTTGGAATTAATGACACATAGCATAACCTCATTATTATCATTTCAAAACATTGTTTTTCATCAAAATACTTATTTATTTCGTCTATGTATTTTTGCATTAATTCCCAAAATCTTATTAAAAAATCCATCTCGTATTTATTTGAAATTTCTTTTAAAAAAGATAAAGTTTTTGAGTCAATAACAGGACTATCTTGATCAACCTTTATTTTTAACCTTACCGAGTGATATACAAGCTTAAGCAAAGACTGGCCTAACATTTGAATTGATACCCCTTTATCATAAAGATCTTCAAAAAGATCTAATGAATTCTTTACATCTCCAGTGCATAATGCCTTGAATAGTTTTAGGACTAGATTATTATCTGATAACCCCAGCACTCCTCTAATTACATCTTCACTTACTGGATTTCCTCTTGTCAAAACATTATCAAGAATCGAAAGTGCGTCTCGTACTGAGCCCTCCGATGATTGAGAAATCAAATCACAACCTTCCCTACTAATTTGAAAACTCTCCTCCTTTGAAATTTTTAACAAAAAATCTGAAATTTTATCTGTGCTGATTCTTTTCAATTGAAATTTTTGACATCTGGATAAAATAGTTAAAGGAATTTTTTCAGTTTCCGTAGTTGCAAAAATAAAGATCACATCAGGAGGAGGCTCCTCTAATGTTTTCAAAAGAGCATTAAAAGCTGCTTTTGATAACATATGGACCTCATCAATAATAAAAATCTTTTTCTTTGCTGATACTGGTTTGTAATTTACGTTATCAATTATTTCTCTTACATCTGAAACACCAGTCCTACTGGCAGCGTCAATTTCAACTACATCCATATTACTGTCTGAATCTATCGAAATGCAATTTTCACAGTTTCCACAAGCCTCGATTTTTTCTAGATTAAGATTCGAACAATTTACAATTTTAGATAATATTCTTGCAAGTGTCGTCTTGCCTACGCCCCTTGTCCCAGAAAACAAAAATGCATGAGCTAGTCTTCCAAGTTTCACCGATCCCTCAATAATTTTACAGGTTTCTTCCTGACCAATAATCTCAGAAAGTTTTTTAGGCCTATATTTCCTAGCCAATACTATATAATTTTTAGTGTCAGTCATTTAGAGTAGTAGGAGTTGAGATCTAACCCAATAGGAAACGTTACGGCTGCCTCTTTTCAGTTCTGACCGGATTAGCGAAACTATTGCCTAAATTCAACTCCCTATATAATTTAGCATTTATAATGTAACTTTTAAATACAATATTATTTTCTAAATGGTGAGGCTTCGTAGAAACCAAGAACTCTGACTTTTGTTGAAAATTGTTTAAGAATTTTCAACGCTTTCATAAACGATTGGTTATTTGGATGTGACTCGACATCTATAATAAAAGAGAATTGTTTAAAATCTTTATTTACAAAAAAACTCTCAAGCCTTGTTAAATTTATTCCATTCTTTGCAAATCCTCCCAGAGCATTGTAAAGAGCGGCCGGGGTGTTTTTGGTATTAAAGACAATTGATGTAATGATTTTTTCATTTTCATTTAAATTGCGGCTTGTTTTTGCAAAAACGAGAAATCTGGTTATATTATCGCGCTTGTCCTCGAAATTTTTAACCAAAATTTTCAATCCATAAATTTCTGAGGCTAGTTGTGAAGCAATTGCAGATATTCCTTTCTCTTTCTTTTCTTTAACAAACTTTGCTGCGCCAGCAGTATCCATGTAATTTACGGAGTTAAGTTTAAACTTTTCAATATTTTTCTTGCACTGAATTATAGCATGAGTATGACTGTAAACCTTTTTGAGATCTTTTAAATCACAACTTTTTTTTGCCATCAAATGATGCTCAATTTTGTGGTAATGTTCAGCAACAATTTTTAATTTTATATTTTCCAATAAAAAGTGCATGTCAGCAACTCGACCGGCTATATTATTTTCAACAGGAATTATAGCTAATTCAGCTTCCCCGTTAGTAACCGCATCAAGAGTTTTTTGAAAAGTACCACAAGGAAGAGTATCAAAATCACTGTAGAATTTTTTGCATACCAAGTCAGAGTAAGCTCCCTCAAGTCCCTGAAATGAAACAATACTTTTTGACATTAAGAGTGATTAAAGATTATTTTTCTTAAAAATCAATCTAATTTTACGTAAATCTTCATAGGTATCAACACTCGGTGGGTTGTAAGACATTTTTACTAATTTTATTTTTAAGTTATTATCCAAAGCTCTCATTTGCTCGAGCATTCTTTGCTTCTCATTCCTTGTTTGCTTCAAATTAACAAACTTTTTTAAAATCTCTGGCTTATAAACATAAACACCTATATGATGATAAAAATTTTTATTGCTTTTTATCTCTCTTTTAAAATCTTCTGCTATTCCAACTCCATTTTTATTCAAATTCACTTTAGCCTTTACAATATTTTTATCGATTATTTCTTCATCACTGAGTTCACAAACTGCTGATCCGATATCGACTGAGGGATCTATAAAAAGAGAAATTGTTTTGTCCAATAAATCCTTCTCAAAAATCGGAAGATCTCCTTGCAAATTGACTATCAAATCAAATTTTTCATTAACCATTTCGTAGACCTCTTGAACTCTATCACTGCCACTTTCATGCTTTTGTTTTGTTATAATTGTTTTTATATTTTCATTTCTACATACATTGAATATCTCCAGGCTATCAGTTCCAACAAATACTTTACCAAGTTTTAAATCTTCTGCATTTTTTGCGACTCTCACAATCATTGGTAAACCATTTATATTTTTGAGAAGCTTTTTCTGCAATCTCTCAGATTTCAATCTTGCAGGTATAATAATTATTACCTTAGGTTTTTTTTTAATTTTGTTTATCACTATTTTCTTTTATTTATATATAATAATATCATTATTGGTTAATTATAATGAACAAATATTTTTTATCTCTTATCTCAATTTTACTCCTTTTTCAGTCATTTGTGGTGTTTGATGAAATTTTTTATCATGAAGAGAAAATATTGAGAAAAGGCTATGAGATTATAGATAAGGAACCTGATAAAACAGAGGAAATAAAAGACTCATCTCATCAAACTAAATTAGACCTTGATTCTTTTTTTAAAGTCGCAGATGTTGAGAAAGGAATGAAAGTTTCACGACAATGCTCTGCATGTCATGATTTTAGTAATAATCTTAAAATAAAGGTTGGACCTCCATTGTGGGGTATTGTTGGAAGAAAATCTGCCGTAATCGCGGATTACAAATATTCTGATGCTCTAAAAGATTATGCAAAGAATTGGACAAGAAGTGAACTTTTTATGTTTCTTGAGAACCCCAAAAACTATATTGCTGGGACAAAAATGATTTATAAAGGACTTACAAAACCAAGTGATAGAGTTAATTTAATTTCTTATTTAGAGTCCTTGAGATAAATGTATAAAAAAAATTTGGATTTTTTAGGTTTTGCAAATTCATTTGCAGATTTAAGCAAAGAAATTTTAAGAAAAAAATTTATTAACACTTTTAAAATAGAAAAAAAAGAAGATGGTTCTTACGTAACTAATATTGATAAAGAAATTGAGTTGCTATTTAGAGAAAAAGTGGAGAAGACTTTCCCTGATCATGGTGTCATAGGAGAGGAGTTTGGTGACGATAAAAAAGATAATGAGTATACATGGGTAATAGATCCACTTGATGGAACTCATAATTTCATATCTGGAAAGCCACTATTTGGAACTCTTATTAGTTGCCTTAAGAACCAAAGACCAATAATTGGGATAGTAGATATTCCTATATTAAATCAAAGATGGCATGGTGGAAAAGAATTAGGAGTTATGTATAACAACAATAAATGCAGAAATCTAAAAGTTAACAAAAGTTATGATGAATTAATTATTTCTTCTACCTCACTGTTAATGTTTGAGGAAAAAGATGAGAAATTGATAAGAGATATTTATAAAAAGGCAAGATTTACAATTTTTGGATCCGACTGTTATTCTTATGGACTTTTGATATTAGGTAAAATTGATTTGATAATTGAAGCAAGTTTAAAACCGTGGGATTATTTAGCTCAAGTTTCACTTATTGAAGAACAAGGTGGTATTATTACTGATTGGAAGGGTAAGGATCTGAATTTAAAGTCTGATGGAAAAATTGTTGCATCATTGGATAAAAATCACCATAAAAAAACAATAAATTTTTTAAATCTGTAAAATGTTTTACTTTAACTTTTTATTTAAAATTATTTTTATTCTCACCATTTTTTATTCCAATGAATCTTTCTCTTCTGAATACAAGCATGGAATAGCCATGCACGGAGATTTAAAATACAAAAAAAACTTCAAAAAATTTGATTATGCTGATAGTAACTCACTCAAAGGGGGGGGAATAAAACTTTCATCAATTGGTACATTTGATAATTTAAATCCCTATATTCTCAAGGGGGTAGCAGCTTGGCAAACTGTTTATCTCTTCGAAACATTAATGAAGTCATCATTTGATGAACCATTTAGTCAATATGGATTAATAGCTGAAGGGGTAAAGGTTCCTGATGATAGATCATGGGTTTCATTTAAAATTAGAGAAATAGCAAAATTTTCAGACGGTACAAAAATTCTTCCAGAAGATGTAATTTTTTCTTTTAATATACTTATTTCAAAAGGACATCCCATATACAAAACGTACTACGGACAAGTTGATAAGGTTGAAAAAGTTAATAAAAACGAAGTCAAATTTTCTTTTAAAGGGGATCCAAATCCCGAACTTCCTCTTATAATCGGTTATCAACTTCCAATTTTCTCAAAGAAGTATTGGGAAGGAAAAGAATTTGATAAAACAACACTTATTCCACCTTTAGGAAGCGGGCCATATTTAGTTTCTGATGTAAAGGCTGGTAGGAGTATTACTTTAAAAAAAAATCCAAACTATTGGGGAAAAGAAGTAAATGTAAATATTGGACGTTATAATTTCGATGAAATTCATACTGACTTTTACAGAGATGAAACTGTAGCCCTCGAAGCATTTAAATCAGGTGCATATGATTTTAAACAAGAAAACTCATCGAAAAATTGGGCGACTGCATACGAATTTGAAGCAGTAAAGTCTGGAAAGGTTAAAGTAGAGGAAATTAAATATTTCAGGCCAAGCGGAATGCAGGGATTTGCATTCAATATGAGAAAACAAATATTTCAAAATAGAAATGTAAGAAAAGCTCTTACCAATACATTTGATTTTGAATGGTCTAACAGAAATTTATTTTATAATGCTTATACAAGAACAAAAAGTTTCTTTGATAATTCTGAACTCTCATCTCAGAGTTTGCCTAGTAAAGATGAATTAATCATACTTAAAGATTATAAAGGTCAAATACCCGATGAAATTTTTAATACAATCTTCACACCTCCAAATACAAATGAAGAAAATGGTTTAAGAAAAAATTTAAGAATTGCACGAAGATTATTAAAAAAAGAAGGATGGATTATAAAAAATGATATGCTTACTAATGAGAAAACTGGACAAGTATTTAGATTTGAGATTCTTCTTAGATCACCTCTTTTCGAGAGAATTGTTTTACCAATGAAGAGAAATTTAAAAAAGCTAGGCATTGAAGTTACAATAAGAACCGTCCAAGATGATTCTCAATATATACGACGACTTGAAGACTTTGATTTTGACATGATTGTTGTAAATTATGGATCCATCATTTCTCCTGGAAATGAACAAAAAAACTACTGGAGTTCATCAACTGCTGACCAACAAGGTAGTCCGAATTATATGGGCGTGAAAAATCCAGTTTTAGATGAAATAATAGATAAATTAATAAGTGCAAAATCTCGTAAGGAGTTAGTAACTTATACCAAGGTACTAGACAGAATACTGTTGTTTAATTATTATCTAATTCCTCAATTTCATATAAGTCATTATAGAGTTGCGTATTGGAATAAAATTTCAAGACCCCGAATTTCACCAAAATATGATCTTGGTTTTGATTTCTGGTGGTTTGACCCTATTAAAGCTAAAAACTTAGGTGATATTAATCGATCAGCTATAAAAAAAAATGACAGAGATTTTTCAGGTCTTTATTTTTTGTTCTTTTTCTTAATATTTATTTTATGGAAAATTAAAAGAAACAAAAGCTGATGTTAAATTATATAATTAAAAGACTTCTTCTTATAATACCGACACTCTTTGGTATTTTGGCTGTAAACTTTCTTATCATTCAAGCAGCACCAGGTGGTCCAGTTGAAAAGGCCATTGCCCAAATTAAAGGGAATGAGGTTTCAGTAACAGAACGATTCACTTCATCAGGTGGAGAGCAGCTATCAAGCAATCAATCCAAAAGTAACTTCAATTCTTCAGAAAATAAATACAGAGGTTCACAAGGAATTGACCCAGATCTAATAAAAGAATTAGAAAAACAATATGGATTTGACAAGCCACCTCTTCAAAGATTTTTTGAAATGCTTAAAAATTATTTGGTCTTTGATTTCGGTGAGAGTTTTTATAAAGATAAGAGTGTTATATCTCTAATTCTTGAAAAACTTCCAGTTTCGATATCTCTAGGTTTGTGGACAACTTTATTTGTATATTTAATTTCTATTCCTCTTGGAATAAAAAAAGCAGTTAGAGACGGCTCAAAGTTTGATGTATATTCTTCATCTTTGATTATAATAGGTTATGCGATTCCAGGCTTTTTGTTTGCAATATTTCTTATTGTAATATTTGCCGGTGGAAGTTACTTAGATATTTTTCCTCTCCGAGGATTGACATCAGATAATTGGGAAGAGCTGAATTTAATTGAAAAAATAATGGATTATTTTTGGCATTTAGCCCTTCCAGTCCTAGCAATGGTAATTGGAGGTTTTGCAAGCCTAACAATGTTGACGAAAAATTCTTTCTTAGATGAAATAAATAAACAGTACGTTTTAACTGCAAAAGCTAAAGGTGTTAGTGAACAAAAAGTTCTTTATGGTCATATTTTTAGAAATGCGATGTTAATTGTTATTTCTGGTTTTCCAGCAGCTTTTATAAACATTCTTTTCACATCATCTTTATTAATTGAAGTAATATTTTCTTTAGATGGGTTGGGTCTTCTTGGTTTTGAAGCTGCACTAGGAAGGGATTATCCTGTTGTATTTGGTAGTTTATATATATTTACTCTTATCGGTTTACTGCTTAGACTTATAAGTGATTTAACATATGTTTTAATTGATCCTAGAATTGATTTTGAGAGCAGAGGCAACTAATGAATTTATCACCCTTAACAATTAGGAGGTTAAAGAACTTTAAAGCCAACAAGAGAGGTTATTATTCTACAATAATATTCAGTTTTTTATTTTTTATTTCAATTTTTGCTGAATTAATCGCCAATGACAAACCAATCTTAGTTGTTTGGGATAATAAAATATTGTTTCCAGTTTTTGAAAGAATCTCAGAGACTTATTATGGAGGAGAGTTTGAAACTGAGGCTGACTATAAAGACCCATTCGTAAAAGAATTAATAAATGAAAGGGGGTTCTTTATAATGCCACTCATAGAATATTCATATGATACCATTAATTATGATTTAAGCGTTCCATCTCCTTCCAAACCATCTTTTGAGAATTTACTCGGTACTGATGACCAAGGTAGAGATGTATTAGCAAGATTAATCTATGGATTTAGAATTTCAGTTTTTTTTGGCTTAACACTGACAATTTTATCCAGTGTTTTAGGTATTATGATTGGAGGTATACAAGGTTTTTACGGTGGAAAAATTGACTTATTTGGTCAAAGATTCATAGAAGTTTGGTCTGGATTACCTGTATTATATTTACTCATAATTATCTCAAGTTTCATTGAACCCAGTTTCTGGATTCTATTATTTATAATGCTTTTATTCAGCTGGATGTCATTAGAGGGAGTGGTGAGAGCTGAGTTTTTAAGAGCTAGGAATTTTGAATATGTCAAAGCTGCGAAAGCACTTGGGGTTGGAAATTTAAAATTAATGATAAGACATGTATTACCAAATGCAATGGTAGCAACTCTAACATTAATGCCGTTTATTCTGTCAGGTTCAATTGCGACACTTACCTCACTTGATTTTTTAGGTTTTGGTTTGCCACCTGGATCGCCATCATTGGGCGAAATGGTAGCACAAGGAAAAGCCAATTTACAGGCTCCATGGCTTGGCCTTTCAGCCTTTATAACTTTATCACTTCAATTAAGTTTATTAGTTTTTATAGGAGAAGCAGTAAGAGATGCTTTTGATCCTAGAAAAGTTTTGTGAAATGGAATACTTATTAAATATAAAGAATCTTGCTGTTACTTTCGAATTTAATGATCAAATTGTCAATGCCGTTAATGACAGTAATTTTAAAATAAAAAGAGGTGAGTGTCTTGCAATTGTAGGGGAAAGTGGTTCAGGTAAATCTGTAACAGCTTTAGCAATTATGAGATTGATAAAATCAAATTCGCAACTCAAGGTTTCTGGGCGAGTAACATATAAAAATAAGAATATATTAGATCTAGACGAATTGAGTTTACAAGGCATAAGAGGGAAAAAAATTTCTATTATTTTTCAGGAACCCATGACATCTTTAAATCCTCTACATAATATCGAAAAACAAATTACAGAATGCTTTGAATCAACTGACAAATCAAATAAATCAAAATGTATTAGTCTGTTGAAAGAGGTTGGAATTGAAAATCCAGAGGAAAGGCTTAAACATTACCCCCATCAATTATCAGGAGGACAAAGACAGAGGATAATGATTGCAATGGCCATAGCAAATAATCCAGATCTTTTAATTGCTGATGAACCAACAACTGCTTTGGATGTCACAATTCAAAGACAAATCTTAGATCTTTTAGATAAATTAAGAAAAAAATATAAAATGTCACTTTTGTTGATTACTCATGATTTAGGAATCGTGAAAAAAATTGCTGACAGAGTATGCGTGATGGAAAAAGGAAATATTGTTGAACAAAACGAGACTGCGCAGATATTTGATAGACCTAAGCATAACTATACAAAGAAACTTATTAATTCTGAACCAAGGAATAAAAAAATAATAAAAAAAAATAACAAAATCATCCTGTCAGTTAAAAATCTTGATGTTTATTATAAGAATAAAAGTAGTTTTTTTTTAAATAAAAAAGAAGAAGATTTTCAAGCCGTTAAAAATATTTCATTCCAAATCGCAGAAGGAGAGACTTTAGGAATTGTAGGTGAAAGTGGCTCAGGAAAAAGCTCAATAGCTCAAGCTTTAATTAAATTAATATCTTCAAATGGGGAATTTTCTTTTAAAGATAATAAAATTTCTCATTTAAATGAAAAAGAATTTAGACCATATAGAAAAAACATTCAAATAATATTTCAAGATCCATTTGCTTCGCTCAGTCCTAGATTAACTATTGAGGACATTGTCAGTGAGGGACTTGAAATACATTATAAAAAAAAGTCTAGAGAGGGAGTGAAAGAACTTACAAGAAAAATAATTCACGACGTTGGTCTAGACCATACCATGCTTTCGAGATATCCTCACGAATTTTCTGGAGGACAACGACAAAGAATTGCAATAGCTCGAGCTCTAATTTTAAATCCCGAGTTAATTATTCTTGATGAACCAACCAGTGCACTTGACATGACAGTGCAATCACAAATAGTTGATTTACTTTTAGATCTCCAAATAACGAAAAATCTAACTTACATTTTTATTAGTCATGATCTTAAAATAGTAAGGGCTTTATCTGATAAAATTATGGTGATGAAATCTGGTAATATGATAGAGTTTAATGAAACAAAGAAAATTTTTTCTAACCCAAAAAATGAATACACGAAGCGACTTCTCTGTTCTGCTTATTTTTAGAAATCTTTTATAAGATTTAGTAGTGCTCTTATTCCCATGGCCTCTCCTCCTTCATAAGAGTTATATTTATTTGCTCTTGTCCAGGCCATCATGTCAACATGAATCCACGGTACATCTTTAACAAATTTTTGTAAGAATAGTGCGGCAGTAATTGCACCTCCAAACATACTGTTTCCAATATTCCTAAAATCTGCATGTACAGAATCAAGTTGACTAACATAATTTTCCCACAATGGTAACTCCCAAAGAGGATCACCGGTTTGTTGAGATGAGCAAATTAATTTCATGGCAAGACTTTCATCATTACAAAAAAAGCTTGGCACTTCAATTCCCATTGCTACTCTTGATGCTCCAGTTAAGGTAGCCATATCAATTATTAAATCTGGCTTTTGTTCGCATGCATAACTTATTGCGTCTGCAAGAATCAGTCTACCCTCAGCATCTGTGTCGCCTATTTCTACAAAACTTCCATTTCTACTTTTATAAATGTCAGAGGGTCTGATTGATTTTTTTGAAATAGAATTCTCAACCAAGCATAATAATAAACTTAAATCTACGTCTAAATCATTATCACTTATAAGTTTTGCTAGACCAACACAATTCGCTGCCCCACCCATATCCTTTTTCATTAATGACATACCGTTTCCAGTTTTAATATTTAATCCACCAGTATCAAAAGAAACTCCTTTGCCAATTAAGAAAATTTTTTTTTTTGATTTTTTTTTATATTTAAATTCACAAAAAATTGGTTGCTTTTTTTTTTCAGCTCCCTGACCAACAGCTGAAATCAGAGGAAACTTCTTTTCTAATTCCTTTCCAGAAATTAAATTGCTCACTTTAAAGCCTTTTAAGAAATTTTTAGTTGATTTAAAAATTTCTTTAGGACCCAAAATATTTGCAGGAGAATTTATTAAATCTCTAATAAAAAAATACGATTCTTTTACAGTATTAATTTCTTTTTCAAATTTATGAAAAATTTTAGCATTGTTTTTATCTTCCTTACATGACTTAAATTTATCAAAAGAATAATCAGATAAAGACCATCCTAGATAAAAATTTTTAACATCTGTCTTAGTGCAACCAAAATGTTTTATAAAAAAGTTCCCAGATTTACAATGTTTTTTAATTGCAGAGCCTAATAACAAAAGTATATAGTTTTTTTGAAGAATGCTGAGATGAGATATTTTTGATAAATCAATTATCAATCTATCTGTTGAATCATAAATCAAGTATGATTTGTATTCTTTAAATTTATCCCCGCTATAATATTTTGAAATTTCTTCTTTATTAAAATAGATAGAAATAGGAGTTTTACTTATTTGTTTTCTTTTACTTGTCATTTATTTATAAGAATTATATATTTGTCGTTTTTAAGCAATGAAAAGGAGTGCTATGAATTTTCTTTCTAAACTTAACATTTTTTTATTAACATTTCTCTCATTTAATTTTTTACCAATTTTTGCTAATTCAGCTGATATGTCAAGTGGGCCAACATCTCTCAATATGATTTTCAGTCCAGTTGGAATATTTTGCATACTAATCTTTATCATTGCATACGGATTTGTTATGGCTGAAGAGTTCACCCATTTTAGAAAGTCAAAACCAGTAATATTAGCTGCTACTATTATTTGGGTTGTTATTGCATACGTCGCATCCAAGGATCCATCTATTGCCCCAAAATGGGCTGAAACTCAGTTTAGACACGTTGTTTTAGAATTTGCAGAATTATTCTTTTTTCTTTTCGTTGCTATGGCTTATGTAAATTCATTAACCGAGAGAAGAATGTTTGATGCATTATGTTCATGGTTATCTAATAATAATTTTAGTTACAAAAAAATATTTTTAATTTCAGGTGTTATTGCTTTTTTCCTCTCTCCCATCGCTGATAACTTAACCACAGCTTTGATTCTTGGAACAGTTGTGATGGTAGCTGGTAGAGGTAATAAAGCCTTTATAGTTCCTGGACTTATAAATATTGTTGTTGCAGCAAATGCTGGTGGAGCATTTTCGCCATTTGGTGACATTACAACTTTGATGGTATGGCAACGAGGATTTGTTTCATTCTTTGACTTCTTTAATATTTTTATTCCATCAGTTGTTAATTATGTTGTCCCGGCTGCAATTATGTATTTCGCTGTACCAAATGAAGTTCCCAAAGGCGACGGAAAAAAAGTACAAATACTCCCCGGAGGGAAAGTTATTGCTTTCTTGGGAATTTTAACTATTACATTAACTGTTACAGGTCACAATGTACTTCACATGCCGCCAATTCTTGGAATGATGTTTGGATTAGGTATGTTGGGAACTTATGGTTACTTCCTAAAAACAAGGTATCCAGATAAAAATAAATTTGATATTTTTGTAATTACTGGAAGAGCAGAGTGGGATACACTTTTGTTTTTCTATGGTATATTAGTAGCAGTTGGTGGCCTTGCGTCTCTTGGATATTTACAACTCATCTCTGGTCCAATGTATGAAACACTTGGTCCTACTAACTCTAATATTTTGGTTGGTATACTTTCAGCCATAATTGATAATATTCCAATTGTGTATGCAGTACTAACCGCTCATCCTTCAATGGATATGGGACAGTGGTTACTAATTACTTTAACTGCGGGCACAGGTGGATCTCTATTATCTATAGGTTCTGCTGCTGGAGTTGCTTTAATGGGCCAAGCAAGAGGTGTTTATACTTTCTTTGCACATTTAAAATGGGCATGGGCAATTTTACTTGGATATGCAGCATGTGTTGTTGTTCACATTTGGATGAATCAACATTTGTTTGATTTAGTACCTTTAGAGAGATAACCTGATACCCCAGAAGTATTTTGAACATTGATATGTGTTTAAAATCATTAGTTGTGTTTGCTAAAGATTGTTTAATGTAAAAGGGTTTTGCAGAACAAGATTTGTTTATTATTCTTGTTCTATGCCAATTTCATATAACTCGAAATTAGCTTCTTCGATTTGACCTGTTATTGCATCTACATCAACTTTAATTTCATACCCTGTTTTTGTTTGTATATCAAATTCGTATGTAAGAGAACCATCCATGCCTATTTCCCTTTCGTTGCTCACAACTCTTCCAGGATGAATTTTTAATGCAATCTCTCTTGCTTGTTGTAAGGAAATTTTAGCACCACTTTTAAATGTTGGGTCATTTTCGTCAACCTCTCTCTCAACTTCAATTATATAACCTTCTTCTGCGTTACATTCTACATTATATGTTGAACCATCATTTGTTGATTCAATATCAAACTCGTAAATTGGATCATCTCCTTCAATTTTAAATTCTAGTTTTCTTGCGTGACCTGGAACAGTATCGTATGCTTGATCCAAACATTGTTCAACCTTAACTATGTCATATAGTTTGATATCATCAAGGTCGTAATTGTCATTTGATATGACAGAAGAAAAAAAGAAAGGTGAGATGGCCATCAGTGAAATAGGGTATATGAGAAATTTTTTAATCATCAATTATAAATAGTCAAAAATTAGTAGCCTTCAATCTTTTTCTTACCATGTAAATTTCATACCGCCAAAGATCGTCAAAGGTTGTCCAGGTGTTACAAAAGTTCCACTACCTCCAGTACCCTCTACTTCATTTTCAGCCAAAATCCCACCGGTCTCGAAATTAGTATTTAAAAGATTTCTACCTTCTAGAAAAAACATTGTAGAGTTAATAGGAGAAGTTGTACCTTCATCCGCAGAAAAAGTGTATTCAACTGAAGCATTAAGCAGAAAAAATCCAGGGACTTGCTTACCCTCAGCATTGTTTTCATCGCCTCTGTAAAACTGTCTAGAATTGTACTCTGTATCAAGAGCTAAATTAAGACCATTAATCGGCGCGTAACCAACCCCTATTCGTCCAATATGAGGAGAAACTCCTGGAATTGCATCGCCTGGACCAACCTGAATTTGATATGATTCCCTGCTCTCACAAGAGTTTTGATCATTTGTAGCATTAGTGTCTCCAGCTGCATTGGCACCGTATTCATCAGAACCTGAGCAGGCATGGGGATTTTCTGAGTGACCTGCACTTGCAATCTTTTGATGAGTTTCAAATGAAGCTCTGACATAAGAATAGTTACCATACCAAGACCATTTCTCACCAAGAGATCCATTAAGAGCAAGTTCTGTTCCCATCCTTTGAGTGTTACCAACATTCCTGAAATAACCAGTTCCCACTCTATTTCCACCAATAAATATTATATCGTTGTAATTTCTGCCTGCAAAGGCTGTGGCATTCCAATTAATTGTATGATCCATTCCAAATAATGTGTGGCCACCTTTCAAACCTCTAGCGCCGAATTCAAAACTTCTGTTTTTAACTTGATCTAATGGAGGATCTGCTTGAAAAGAGTTTGGCAACCTGCAAGGTTGCTCAGGATCTGCACATCCAAGTTCAGCAACAGATGGGTTGCGACTCGATTCCTTATAGGTAGCGTAAACGGATGTGTCACCAATCACTGAAGTATCTCCGAGTTTTCTTGTTATACCAACACCTGGGTTGAATTCGTTAAAAAAGTGATGCCCTTCCAAAGCAGTGCCGTATTGATCTTCCATTTTAAGTGATGCCCAATTCCATCTACCTGATAGATTAACAGAAGTATTTTGATCCAAGTCAATGGTATTACTTCCATATATAGCTAAGTTATGAGTTGTAGCTTCTATGTTGGTTATAAAAATATTTTCACCTTCCTCGTCTTGACTGAGAAGGACACCAGTCCCTTGTACCCCTCTATCACTTTGTATAATGCCTAACTCTGTAGATGATGCAAAACTATTATGTGAATACTCGTAAGAGATGCCAGCAATTAAAGTATTTCTTTTTTCAGCAAGATCATGATCGAAAGTAGATTGAAAGTTAAGTCCCATCTGATTTTGCTTGGTATTGGATCTGTTTATTGCTCCAATATCTTCTATTTCATTTTCGTCGTCATCTCTCTCCAAACCAAGATGTGTATAATTAATTGTATTGCCTGCCACATCTAAGTATGTTTCATCAGATGAACCAGTAACCTCTAACTCTGAACAAAGAATACCGTCTGCAGTTCCTCTGCTTGTGTTGTATCCTAGCCCACAATCGCCTGCTTCAAATTCATCGCCATTGTAATTTCTTCTTTCCATATGACGATAATAAATATTGCCCTGAATTGAAAATTTATCGTTAAAAAAGTGATTGCCACCAAAATTTGCATAGTAGTTCTTGTTGTGAGTGTTGTCAGGATAAGTATAAACTGCGTCTCTTCCTTCCATATCCATCAAGGTAAGGGGAACTGCCCCATTCCCTCTCAAATCTGTATACGCTTGACCAAAATTTACAAATAGTTCTGTGTCATCATTAGGTCTATATCTGACATCACCAAATACTGTATTTAAATAAGATTCCGAGTGATCTCTATAACCATTATCATAATTAAAATTAGCTCCTAAATAAACTCCTACATTTCCAAATTGTTTACCATATTCCAGTACTTCATTAAATCTTCCATAGTTTCCTCCGGAATTTGTAAGATGAGCTCCATCAAAATTAAAACCATTCTTCATCTCCATTGTGATAGCCCCACCAAGTGCATTTTGACCAAAAATCGGGTCACCTCCAGTGAAAATCTGCATGCTATTGACTGCAAAATCAGGCACTAAATCCCATTGAACCACCTCACCAAATGACTCATTTACTCTCATTCCGTTTTGATATACAGCTATAGATTGTGCAGTTCCTAAAAGTGGCCCACCAACATAACCTCTAAAGTTTATATCATTTTGCATAGGGGAGCTGTTTAAATTAAATAAAGAAATTCCTGTTGTCTCTCTATTAAGTGTTTCTGTTATTGAAAAATTCTTCTTTTTACCAATTTGATCTCGACTGATTGTTTGTATTTTACCTGGAACTCTATCAATACTTAAACCCGAGCCTTGTACTGGTGTAACTGATATGATGTTGACATCAGGAGCCACATAAGTTCTTTCTTGTGAAACCAAAAGTGATGGTGATAGGGCAAGGGTAATTACTAAAAGATTATTTGAGATTTTTTTAATCTTGATCATTTTTTATAAAATAAACATGTACAATTTTTAGAATATATTTTAATTTAACTTTATTAGTTGTCAACTTGAGGTTATAAAGTATTCAAATAACGTTAATATTTTTTAACTTATTTAGAGAAAAGTTTAATGATTTCGTTTTTAAAGAAAATAAAAGAAACAAATTCTTTTGATGATATAAACAATCTCGACAAAGCAGTCCTAATTACATCGTTGATGATAGAATGTGCAAATACAGATGGTTCCTTTTCTGAGAAAGAAAAATCATTAATAAAAAATATATTAAGAAGTAAACTTCACCTGAACGATGATGAAGCAGAGAGGTGCTTTGTTGAATCAGTCAATTCGTCTAATGAGAGTGTTGAGATTTATTCGCTAACTAAAGAAATTAGAGATAATTTTTCAAAAGAGGAAATATTGATAATTTTCCAATACTTATGGGAAATTATTCTTTCTGATGATGTAATTGATGATTTTGAGGCATCCATGATGACAAAATTAACAGGGTTATTTCATTTAACGGGAAAGGAAAACGCAGAAGCAAAAGAAAGTGCAAAGATGTCACTCGAGAAAAAAATCTGATTTTGAGATTTTTAATTTTTTTCTACCATGCTCGAATTTTTTTCGATTTTTAATAGATTTAGTGTGAACCCTCTCTCTCCACCTTTTAAAACTTTTTGGACTTAAACTACTCCTCATTATTTTTATTACCTCTTTTTCTGTCTTTCCAGACTTTTCGAATATCTCTTCAAATGTTATCCTATCTGCCCAGGCAGCCCATATTATCCAGTCTGGATCAGTTATCTTAGGTTCTTTGTTTTTAACTCTTGTTTGAGGTCTATTTGATTTCTTCACAAACTTAAAAAAGCTCTGCTTCAATTATATCTAATCTAGCATCAAAGCTTTTTCCAAAAGCAACAAAACCAATACTTTTAATTTGAGAAGAATCAAATTTTGCGGGTTGATAAAAATTGGATTTTTTAAATTCATCAAATAAAATTTCAATGTTTTCCCAATTTTCTTTTACTGTAAATTTTCCAGAATAATATTGCCAGGGTAAAAAAAGAAGATTTGTTCTAATATGAACATAGTATTCGCTTGGAATTCCTCTGGCTCTAATTCTTATTCCCTTATAGTCATCCTTTTCAAAATTAAATTCTGATCTAAATTGAATAAATCCTCCGTTATTTTCTGTGCTTACATTTCCCGAAAGTCTTATGAAACGGTCATCTGATGGATTTAATAAATCAATTTTTCCAGTAGATACACCTCCCATAACTTGGTCAGATACAAACTCCCATTCTTTTGGGAAGTTTTCTAATGTTGCTTTTTTTTCAAGAAGATCCATAGCATTTGTTATATTGACAAACAAAAAAATAAATATAATTACTAAGTTTAAAATCATAATGCCATATTAACACGATAGAAAAGGAAAATCTAATTAATGCATTTAAACATTTCAAAAAATAAATATAAATAAATCTACA
>MDTG01283154.1_pt1 | contig 19370 bp, 15 predicted proteins | sample 811421 | NCBI WGS metagenome assembly MDTG01 (sample SAMN05326645, study PRJNA326480) | marine metagenome | isolation source: seawater | place: Pacific Ocean: South East | collected 2011
GATGATCGGCTGTCGATGGGACGGCCAGTCCGGTGTCAGCGGACTGATGTGCTTGTCGGCGTCGGCATGGGCGTTCCAGATCTCGAGGGCGAGCTGGTATCCCTGCTCACGATCGGATTCGTCACCGGCTCCACCTTCCAGCGAAGTCTGGACGACGCCGTCCTCGGTCGACGCTCCACAGTCGAACTGGTACAGGGCCTGGAGCGCGTTGCGACGGATGTCACGTGAATATGTCATTGTGCCTGCTTCGATATGGTTCGGATGGTTCGGATGGTTTCGACTGTTTCGAGAGCGGCCAGCATCGACTCTCGTCCCTTGTTTCCGCGATCGCCGCCGGCTCGGGCGATCGCCTGCTCCATCGTGCTGCAGGTGACCACGCCGAATGCGACGGGCCGTCCGGTTTCGATCGCGAGCGAGGACAGGGCCGAAGAGACGCCATGGTTGATGTGGCGGTCGTGGGAGGTTTCGCCCGCGACGACGCATCCGAGTGCGATCACCGCATCCGGAGCCGCATCCCGTTCCAGGACGGCCCGGGCGAGCACGGGAAGTTCCCAGGTTCCGGCGGCCTCGATCAGGATCAGCCGATCCTCGGAGCCGCCCGCATCAAGAAACACCTCCACGGCACCGTCGCGCAGGGCTCCCGTCACCTCGGGGTGATAGCGGCTGGTGATGACGGCGATGGACATGCCATCTGCATCGGGAAGTCTGGTTGTGGCGTGTTGGCTTTGCATGCTCGACGTGTCCGGATCCATGATGGTACAAGGGGACGGCAGTTGACCGCAATGGCCAGGGAGGAGGTGCTTGGATGCGTCCCATGTTCGAGCGGATGATGACGACGCTTCAGTTGACTCGACTCAGTGTGGCGTTCGGTGCCGTCAGCGACCTCTGGTTCATGATCGTGCTGGCCTGGATGCTGGGTGGGGACCCCTCGGAAGGGATTGTCACCGGGTGGGGGGCTGGAACCGCCTTGACGTGGCTTCCGGCCGCACTGGTGGCCGGACTGGTCGTTGCGCTTGGATTGTTCGGCTACGGGGCCTCGCTCAACGACGTCCTCGACGTCAGACGCGATGCCACCTTCAGCCCGCAGCGTCCCATTCCCGCTGGACGGATCCGTTCGAGCCAGGCGGTGATCGTGACGGTCTGTTCGCTGCTTACGGCGGTGCTCGGGGCCACGGCGTTCGGGACCTGGCCCGTCTGGCTGACGATGGGGGTGGCGGTTCTGCTGCTCTTCTACAACGGTGTGGGCAGGTTCATGCCGGCCGTCGGCGTCGTGGTGATCGGTCTCATCCACGGAATCCACATGCTCATTCCGAATCCGGATCAATCGATTCTGCTTCCGGTCTGGTTGATCATGACCCACGCCATGGCACTGGCGATGGGCGTGTACATCTTCGAGGACAAGCGACCGAGGGTGACATGGCAGGCCGTCGTCGGGATCGTGTTTGGTTGGTGCTTCTGGAGCGGAATGCTTCTGTGGCTGGCGGTCGAACGGGGAGACGGAATCTGGAACCGCCCGCTGTGGTCGCTGGCGTTGCCCGGTGGTGTCGCCCTCGCCTGTCTGATCGTGGTACGCGGGAAGTGTCGTGGAGCGGTCGATCGAAGGGCTGCAGCGGAGAAGCTGAAGCGATACGGTGCGATGTGGCAGTGCTTCTACGCCTCGGCCTGGTTCTTCGCGCTTGGATTGCCGGTTGCGGGAATCGGATTCGCGATCCTCGCCGTGGTCGGTTTCATCGTCATGACGACCCTGCGTGAGGTGATCGGAATCACAGGGCGTCCGATCGAGTTCCGGTGAGTGGAAGTCGATTCGCCACTTGCATGAAGTCAAAAAAAGAGCATCGCCGAAAAGGTCTCTCCTCCAGAACCTCTCCGGCGATGCTGTAACCCAACTGTACAAGCCAGTTTGGGACCTGCCAAGAAATTACTATCCGTTTGAGGCACCTTTTCGGGGGGCGGATCCGGGGGCACGGTGGGAAGCCTCTGAAGGGGGGCAGTCGACTCTCATGGCCTCGCGAGGGTCGTTTTTTGATGTGGCCTTCGGGCCTGTTCGAATGTTGCGGAAATCCCACACTCCCGGTTCAGGTGCCCCTCAGTGCGGTCGATGCCAGCACCATGAACAGAGAAAAACGTCGAAATCATCGTGACGTCGTGGCCGGACTTCAGAGTCTCGAGATGGTCAACGAGGCCTTGAATGAACTCCCCGAATCGACACGCTCCCAACTCGAAGGGCATGTCGATCGTCTTCGGGATCTGATGGCCTCGTTCCTGCTCGACGGCGACACCAGGGACGCTCTGGAGCCCGCGGCCCAGACCGGCAGTTTCTCGCAGGTCGCGAGGGCGGAGATGGATTCGTTGCTGCGAGACGCTCGTCGCAAGGGAATCCAGATGGTCTGCGAGTTCTCGCCGGCATTGCGGGCGATTCCGTTTGCGGTCGGAGGCTCGATTCTCGTCGGACTCGTGCAGCAGGCGATCGCGGCACCGATCACGTCCGGCATCAAGCGGAAGCTGATGGTGACAGCGAGCATCGACGAACGGCAGCGGCTGGTCATCGGCATCGAGGATTCGGCGGAATCGAGTCGAGAGGCCTATTCCGTCCGATCGCTCGGTACGTGGCGTCGACGCATCGGTGAACTCGGCGGCGAACTGCTCCTTCGCGGCGTTCCCTTCGGAAGCGGCACCACCATCCAGGCGCACCTTCCGGTGACCAGACTCGCGGCATGATCAAGCCGCCACCCATCACGGCGATCCTCCAAGGCGGAGCCGGATCCGGACTCGATGAGATCGAGTCCGCCCTGCGTCGTCGAGTCGACGTGCTGCATCGGATCGAAGCGGTCTCGGAGGTCCATGCATGCATGGATGCCGGTCGGCCCTGCATCGTCTTCATCGATGCGACGGTGGTCGTCGACTACGCACGCCTCCGGTCGCTCGCCGGGGATGGAACGTCCCCCGCCATGGTGTTGATCATGGACGACCCCGCCGTCGACGAGGTGGTCGATGCCATCCGGTTCGGCATCGTCGACGTGCTGGAACGCACGGCCTCGGCGGAACGGTGTCGACTTGCGATCGATCGGGCCTCCCGCAGCATCGAACGGATGACGCCCCGCAGGGTGGAAGGCGGATCGCTCCGGGACGCTCTGGCGGCTCCGGAACGTCTGATCATTCTGGCCGCTCTCGAACGCAATGCATGGAACCGGCTCCGGACGGCCCGTCAGCTGCGGATCGATCGGACGACGCTGTACAAGAAGATGAAGCAGCTTGGAATCGCGGCCTGAACCACGGACTCAGCGGGGTTCTCCAGCGCCGACCAGCAGGTCGGGCAGGCCCTCGCTGTCTTCGAGATCGGGTGGTGTCCCCAGGTAGGCCAGTGCGTGGTCGATGACGTCGCGGACGACCGGCCCTGCGACGAGTCCTCCGTAGTACGGTCCGATCCGACGATCCGGATCCTCGATCACGCAGAGGACGACCAGTCGCGGCGTGTCGAGCGGAGCGCCGGCGATGAAGCTCGAGATGTATCGATCCTCGTGGTATCCGCCACCCCCCGCCTTGGGCAGCTGCGCCGTGCCGGACTTTCCGAAGAGCTGATACCAGTCGGACTGGCACTTCCTGCCCGTCCCATCCGTCATGACCTTCCGCATGGTCTGCCTCGTCAACCATGCGGTGGATGGTTCGATGATGCGATGCCGGATGCGCGGTGTGTCGGTCGAGTCGTCGTTGGCCAGCAGCTGGAGGGCCGGCAGATTGCCGTCGGAGGCGAAGACGCTGAAGGCCCGGACCATCTGCAGAGGGGTCACTCCGATCTCGTGCCCCATCGCGACGGACACCTGGGTGTACGACGTCCATTTCGAATCGCTGGTGACAAGTCCCACGGTCTCGCCCGGAAGTCCGCAGTGGGTTCTGGTTCCGAATCCGAACCGTCTGATGCACGACTGCATGGCCGTGGGTTCGAGTCGTTCCGCGACGATCGCCATGCCGCTGTTCATGGACTTGACGAGCACCTTCTCCCACGTCGAAGCGCCGTAGTAGTGGACGTCCCGGATCCGGCGACCGCTTTCGGTCCGATGCGGAACCGCGTCGGGGGTCGGGAGCACCTCGTCCGGGGTGACCACGCCGTATTCCGTGGCGAACGCCCAGATGAACGGCTTGAAGGTGGAGCCGGGTTCGTAGGGGTCGGTGCCGCACCGGTTCCGGGCCAGACGGGGATTCGGGACGGTCTCCTCCGGTTCGGGATCGCCTTCGCGAGGGGCTCGTTCGTCGTTGACGATGTCGGCCAGGGCGAGCAGTTCACCGGTGACGGGATCGACGACGACGACGCGTCCGCCGGCGGCGTTCCGAGTCCTGATCTCCGCCTCCAGTCGCTGCTCGACATGGCGCTGGATGACCATGTCGATCGTCAGGCGGCGATCGTCTCCGTCGTCATGGGGCTGGAAGGTGTCGGGGTCGATCCACAGCGGGCGTCTTCTGACGTCGCGAAGGTAGTCCATCCGACCGGTCGATCCGGTGAGATCGATGTCGAGCAGATGTTCGGCGCCTCCGAGACCGGTGTGTTCGAATCCGACGGCTCCGATGAGCTGCGCCGCGGTCGATTCCTGTGGGTAGTGGCGTACGAGTCTGGGCTCCAGTCCCACGCCGTCGAGGCCGCTTCGCCTGATCCGTTCCACCTGCCACGGCTCCAGGATGTCGCTGACGGGAACGAATCGCGAATGGAGGCGGGGGCCCATGCGGCGATCGATCTCGACCGCGTCGAGGCCCACGAGTTCCTGCAGATCGACGCCGATCGTGGCGACGTCGGTGACCATCGCGGGGTCGATGAATGCCCGGTGGCCGAGCGTCGTGGTCGCGATGATGCGTCCTCGTCGATCCAGCAGATCGCCCCGTCGGGCCGGTTCGACCCGGGTCGAGAAGGGGGAGCCGGCGGCGGCCGCGAGCCGCTGGTCGGGCTGGATCTTCAACTGCACGATCCGGACGATGCATCCGGCGGTCAGCACCATGACGCCCAGCAGCAGCAGCGATGTCCAGCTGTCGATCCTTCGTTGCTGCCAGGCCTGCCGTGCTTCGGTTTGTTCACTCACGGCTGGGCCTGCATGTCGGTCGGTACGACGGTCCAGGGCTGGTGGATCGCGAGCCAGCGGTTCTGGTCCTCGGCCAGCCAGGCCTGGATCTCCGGCGTGCGGCACGCCTCGGCGATGCGTTGCCTGGTCGTCCAGAGCATCCGTCGCTGCTCCATGAGGGTGCGATGGGTGTCGACCATGTCATGGACGATCATCAGTCGCTGTTGACGCAGTCCGAGCAGCGCCAGTGCGATGCATCCGGCCACGACGATGATCATGAGGAGTTTCGCAAACACGTCGAGCTCCGGATTTCAGCTTGAAGGTCGGTGGTACCGAAGTTCGGTGCCCACCTGGAGCGAGTCGATGTTTCCGATCACATCCCGGTTCAGTTCGAACAGCTGCGGGGTCCGTCGTGAACTGCCCAGCAGCTTCTGGGCGATCTGGGACAGGGTGTCGCCCGGCTGGACGGTGTAGACGTTCAGCTCGTCCGCCGCGGCGACGGCGGTCGTCGAGGGGGCGGCGAGCGGTGTCTCGAGCACGATGGATGTGGTCGTGGACTCGGGGATCAGCAGTCTGGTGCCGGTGACCAGCTGGCCGGGATCGGGAAGATTGTTGTAGTTCGCCAGCATGATCGCGGCCGATTCGTCTCCGTACCAGCGACGCGAGATGGCATGAAGCGTCTCGCCTTCCCGGACGACGTGGAGTCGTCGATCGTCGGGTGCCACGGTCGCGTGCGAAAGATCCAGAGGCGTCGTGGGATCCTCGAGCGAGGCGAACTCGACGAGGGTGGTCCGGTCATCCTCGTCGACCAGCGGGTCGATCGCCATGGAGAGATCGGCGGTCACCTGCCGGTTCGCCTGGGAAAGGTGGTCCGAGATCAGGACACCGACCAGAAGGACGAGTCCGAATCCGATGATCAGAGCGATTTTGTTTTCACGACTCATGGTCGACAGCATCCGTGCTGGTCGCCGAGGCGACCTCTTGTGATCCCCTCGCGGCCTGCGGGGGTGATTGACGCCGTTCGTTCCCTCCGGAATGCATCCATGCATCGCCGGGTGGGGCGCCTCGATCAGGTCAGTTCGACGACTCGCAACTTGGCGGATCGACTCCGTCGATTCGCCCGCTCCTCCTCGGGGGAGGCCCTCAGGGGCCCCTTCGTGAGGTGGGTCGCGAGCATCCGCCGCGTCAGGTCCGCGAAAGCCCTCTTCACCGGGCGATCCTCGAGGCTGTGGAAGCTGATGATGCCGATTCGGGCACCCTGATTCAGCCATCCCACGGAGGTTCGAGCCTCCGCCCCGTAGACGATTGCGGCCAGGAGTGCATCCAGAGCCACAAGTTCGTCGTTGACCGCGATCCGGAGTGCCATGAAGGTTCTGGTCGCGGGGTCCATTCGAGCCGTCGCCGCCCGGCGACCGTATGCTTCGCGGACAAGTTGCGTCAACTGTCCTGTCATTTCAATCGGTTTCTCATCCCGGGCTCGTACAACTTTTTGCGCGATCCGGCGAGCGAGGGGCTCTTCACCGAAGTCCCGGATCATCTCCTCCAACTCGTCTTCGGAGGATGATTCGAGGATCTGGGCCGCAGTGGGGCCCTTGCTGGTGTCGAATCGCATGTCCAGAGGAGCATCCTGCCGGAAGCTCATGCCCCGTTCGGGATCGTCCATCTGGGTCGATGAGAAGCCCAGGTCCGCCAGGACCACATCGGCGCGGAGATCGAGATCCTCCAGATGGCGGTGGACCAGCCCGAAGCTGCCGTGGACGGCATGGACCTGCGGGCCATCCGGGTGCTTTGATTCGACATGCCTTCGGGCGGTCTCGAGATTGCCTGCGTCCAGATCGATCAGGACCAGGGTTCCGTCCGGTCCGATGGCTCCGGCCAGGGCCTCGGCGTGTCCGCCGCGTCCGGCGGTGCAGTCGACGACGGTGTCACCCGGGCGTGGTCCCAGCAGTGCGAGGCACTCCTGGAGAATGACTGGAATATGGATCGGTTCGGCCATGGGGTTTCTGCTTCGCAATAGGATACGGGCATGGCCCAGATGAAACCTCCAGGCGGATCGCCGGAGTCCAACCCGGTTCTTCGAGGCATGTCACCCTCGACCACTCCTGCGCTGGTTCTGGGCATTCTCAGCATCATGCTCGGCGGTTGCCCGCTCGTGGGAATCGCGATGGGCATCGTGCTCGGTTTCATCGGGCTGGCCCACGCCAACAAGGCGCAGCGGGATCTGGATGCGCATCCGGCTCTCGATGGTGCCGGCATGGTGGTGGCCGGCCGGGCATGCAGCATCATCGGAATTCTGCTCGGGCTGCTGCAGGCCGTGCTCATCTTCGGCTACATCACCGCCATGTGGCTGTTCGGTGTGCAGGTGCCGACGTTGAACTGATTCCGATCACATGTCCAGCAGCAGCCGCTCGGGATGCTCGATGCACTGCTTGAGATGCACCAGGAAGCCGACGGCTTCGGAGCCGTCGACGATTCGGTGGTCGTAGCTGAGGGCCAGATACATCATCGGACGCAGGGCGATCTGTCCTGGGTTGTCCGGGTCCTCGATCGGACGGTTCTGGATCCGATGCAGGCCGAGGATTCCGGACTGCGGTGGATTCAGGATCGGCGTCGACATCATCGAGCCGTAGACGCCGCCGTTGGAGATCGTGAAGGTGCCGCCGGTCATGTCGTCGATGCCGAGCCGGCCCTCCCTCGCCTTGCCGGCGAGGTCCATGATCGTGGTTTCGATCTCGGAGAAGGAGCGTCGGTCCGCATTGCGGATCACGGGGACGACGAGCCCCTTGTCGGTGCCGACGGCGACCGACATGTCGACGTAGTCGTGTTCGACGACCTCGTCGCCCTCGATGAAGGCGTTCACCAGCGGGTACTTGTGCAGAGCCGAGACCGCGGCCTTGATGAAGAAGGACATGAATCCGAGCTTCACGCCGAACCGGTCGTTGAACTCCTCCTTGTGGGAGTTCCGCAGGGCGATGACGTGGGACATGTCCGCTTCGTTGAAGGTCGTGAGCATGGCCGCGGTGCGCTGGGCGTGGACCAGGCGTTCGGCGATCCGTTGTCGAAGCTTCGACATGCGGACCCGGCGTTCGCCCCGCTGCATGGTGGCGTCGCCGGCGGCGATGATCGCATCGGGTGGTGCCGCCTCGCCCGGGGTGACGGAAAGCACGTCGGACTTCATGATCTTGCCGTGCAGTCCGGTGCCGGGGACGGAGTCGATGTCGACGCCGCGGTCGCGGGCGACCTTTCTGGCCAGCGGGGTCACCCGCTTTGGCGAAGCCGCTTCGGTCGCGTCCTCCACCCGGGCGGCCGGGGTCGAGACGGGGTCCGAGGTCGAAGGTGCGGCTTCGGGTTCCGCCGCGGATGCCGGCTTCTCGGCCTCGGTGTCCACAGCGCCGATGGAGGCTCCGACCGGAAGATCGGTGCCTTCCTGTTCGGTGATGTGCAGGACTCCGGCGGCGGGCGAGGGGAACTCCTGCGTGACCTTGTCGGATTCGATCTCGACGAGCAGTTCATCCTTCTCGACCCAGTCGCCTTCCGAGCGATGCCATCGTCCGAGACGGACTTCGGTGATCGATTCCCCGAGGCTTGGTATGACGATGTCGACGGGCATGGGCGTGGACTCCGGGTCAGCTGCTGGCGATGCTTGCGGGCTCGATGCCGATGGCATCCGTGACGAGTCGATGCTGCTCGGTGGCATGCATCTTGGTGGAGGCGACGGCGGGGGTGTCGTTGTCGGGGCGGCCGACGTAGTTCAACTGGACGCCGAGCCGTTCGGAGAACTGTTCGTTGATGAAGGTCCAGGCCCCCATGTTGCGGGGTTCCTCCTGGACCCAGATGAACTTCTTCGTGCCCTTGTACCGATCGAGGATCTTCCTGACCTCGTCGATCGGGAACGGGTGCATCTGCTCGATGCGGACGATCGCGGCATGACCGGCTTCGACCTTCTCGCAGTGCGAGGCGAGATCGTAGAAGACCTTGCCGGTGCAGAAGAGCACGCGTTCGACGGTGTCCGGGTTCTTGATCTTCGGGTCGTCGATCACCAGCTGGAAACCGGTTCGTTCGAAGTCGGCGACGGGGGAGCGGGCCGCGGGATGTCGCAGCAGGCTCTTGGGGGAGAAGATGATCAGCGGCGTGCGGAAGTTCCGCTTCATCTGCCGCCTGAGCAGGTGGAAGATCTGGGCCGGAGTCGTCGGATTGACGATCTCCATGTTGTCGTTCGCGCTGAGCTGCAGGAACCGCTCGATCCGCGCGGAGGAATGCTCCGGTCCCTGTCCCTCGTAGCCGTGGGGAAGGAGCATCGTCATGCCGCTGTGGCGTGCCCACTTGCGTGCCGCCGAGGCGATGAACTGATCGAAGAACACCTGCCCTGCGTTGGCGAAGTCGCCGAACTGCGCTTCCCACACCACGAGCATGTTGGGATCGCCCAGCGAATAGCCGTATTCGAATCCGATGCAGCCGCCCTCGGTGACCGGGCTGTTGTGGATGCAGATGTGCGCCTGTGCGTCGTCGATGTGGTTGAGTCCGACGTATTCCTCGCCGTGGTCGGCATGGAAGAGTCCAGCGTGTCGATGCGAGAAGGTGCCCCGCATCACGTCCTCGCCGGTGAGTCGGACGCTGGTTCCCTCGGACAGGAGCGTTCCGTAGGCGAGGAGTTCACCCATGGCCCAGTCCAGCGGCTCGTCCTGGCCGATGGCGTTGGCACGCTGCTCAAGGACGCGTTCGAGCTTGCGGTGCGGCTTGAAGCCTTCGGGGATCGAACCGAGCGCCTTGGCCACGACTTCGAGTTGCGCACGGTCGACGGTGGTGTCGGCCGCGGTCCAGTCGTAGGTGGGGGAGAATCCGCCCCACGCGCTGTGGTCGTCGAATGCCGGCGGAGTCGGCTCGACGGGCTTCTCCCGGATCCGTTCCTGCGATTCGTCCATCAGGTTCTGCACGCGGTGCTTGGCGGCTTCGTACTCCTCTCGGGAGATGACGCCTTCGGCGAGCAGGGTGTCGGCGTACTGCTCGACCACGGGGATCATGTTCCTGATGGCCTGATACATGACGGGCTGCGTGAACGCCGGCTCGTCGGTCTCGTTGTGTCCGTACTTCCGGTAGCCGTAGAGATCGATCACCACGTCCTTCTGGAACCGCTGCCTGTACTCGTAGGCGAGCATCATCACCCTGACGCACAGGTCCGGATCGAATCCGTTGACGTGCAGCACCGGGATGTCGTACGCCCGGGCGATGTCCGTGCAGTAGGTGCCGGTGAAGAGATCGACCGGTTCGGTGGTGAAGCCGATCTGGTTGTTGATGACGATGTGGATGGTTCCGCCGACGGTGTAGCCGGGCAGTTCGGAGAGGTTGAACGTCTCCTGGACGATGCCCTGGCCGGGAAGGGATGCGTCGCCGTGCATCAGGATCGGGATGCAGCGGTCGCGTTCCTCGTCGTTGCGCAGCCGCTGCTTGGCCCGCACGCGTCCGAGGCTCACGGGGTGTCCCCATTCCAGGTGCGAGGGATTGGAGGCCATCGCCAGATGCACGGGCCGGCCGGCGTCGGTGATGACGTCGCTGCTGAAGCCGCGGTGGTACTTCACATCGCCGCCGCCCTGGATGAAGTCCTCGGCCCAGCTCTCCTCGAACTCGGTGAAGAGCTGCTCGTAGCTCTTTTCAAGGATGTTCACGAGCACGTTGATGCGTCCCCGATGGGCCATGCCGAAGGCGAGCTCCTCGACGCCTCCGGCCGAGGCGATCGTGAGCAGTTCGTTGAGCATGGGGATCAGGGTTTCGTTGCCTTCGAGGCTGAACCACTTCTTTCCGATGTACCGACGCATCAGGAACTGCTCGAGTCCGGTGGCCTGGACGAGTTCGCGAAGGATGCGTTTCCTGATGTCCTCTTCGAGGTCCGGTTCCGTCGGAATGCGTTCGATGTGTTCGATCAGCCACTGCTGCTGGGTCAGGTCGCGGATGTGCGAGATCTCCGCGCCGAGTCGGCCGCACCAGCTGCGTCGAAGCTGTTCGGTCACGGCGCCGAGCGTCGCGGGGCCCTCCATCGGCAGGGTGCCGGGATTGACCGGCGTATCGGGGTCGACCGTGTCCAGTCCGAGTGCGGCCAGTTCGAGATCCTGCGGGATGGCCGGTGCGGCCTCGAGCGGGTTGAGGTGGGCGGCCAGATGACCGAGATTCCGATGACGATCGATGAGGCGATCCACCCTGCTCTGCAGGTCGCCGCCGGTGGTGTGGCCGGGCAGCGAAGCGGTGGGGGCATCCGCGTCGGCAGCGGGATCGGGCATGCGTTCGTAGCCGAGCTGGAATCCTTCGAAGAAGGGTATCCATTGCGGGTCGACCGATTCCGGATCATCGATCCACTGCTGATACAGGCTTTCCACGTAGGGCGCATTCCAACCATTGATGGACGGCGCAGGTCCGTGTCCGGGAGTCGGGGAGCCGGAAGAAGATGTCGAACCGCTCATGGATGATCAGCCGAGTTGCACGCCGGATCGGCACACCGTCTCGTTGACGGCGAAACCGGTAGATCACCATTCTAGCCGTTTCGACGGATCTGTTGGATGTTCAGAGGAGGGATTGGGGATCAACATCCACGGATATGCGATTGGAGGGTTCAAAGAGCAGTTGCTGGCGTGCCTCTCCAAGCAGTGCCTGGAGCCTCGAGGCCGATGGGGCGATGACTTCGACTTGAAATCGGAATGAATCGGCGATTCGGGCGATCGGGCAGGGGGCCGGCCCCCTCACGCGAGTGTCCTCGGCCGCCATGCGGCCCAGCTGATCGGCGATCCGACGGGCATCGGCCTCGGCATGCTCATGCCGCGGATCCTTGACCACGATCCGTCCCAGTCGCCCGGCCGGAGGAAGCCGAATGGCCTGACGATCGGTCAGTTCCTGCTCGGCGAAGGTCACGTAGTCGTGCTTGGCGGCGAGGGTGATGGCGCGTGATTCCGGATCCAGAGTCTGGACCACGACGGTGCCGGCTCCGCTGCCCCGACCGCAGCGGCCGGTGACCTGGCTGATCAACTGGAAGGTCCGTTCCGATGCCCGGAAATCGGGAAGCCCGGCGGCGGTATCGGCGTTGATCACTCCGACGAGTCAGACGCCGGGGACATCCAGCCCCTTGGCGATCATCTGGGTGCCCAGGAGGAGTCGGGTCCGGCCGGCGGTGAAATCGCCGAGGGCTTCGTGGAAGTCCTGCATCGTGCTCATGCTGTCGGAGTCGACGCGGTGCAGTGCACCCGGCTCGGCGAGTTCCGGCCAGCGGTCGACGAGTTCCTGTTCGATGCGCTGCGTGCCGAGGCCGAGCTTCGCGATTCCACGGCTGCAGTCGGGGCAGGCCGACGGCAGCCTGATCGCGGTCTCGCACTGGTGGCACCGGACGTAGCTGCCGGTCCGGACTTCGCCGCTTCGATGTTCGACCATCGAGACGTCGCAGTGCTCGCACCTGAGCACCCATCCACAGGTGCGGTTGGTGCATGTGATGTAGCTCGAATAGCCGCGTCGATTCAGCAGCAGCAGGATCTGCGCATCGAGGTCCAGCGTCCGTCTGATCGCATGCGACATGGTCGGTCCGATCAGTTCGCTGGAACGTTCCTGGTTTCGACGTTCGTCGACGAGGTCCACGACCCTGACGGATGGAAGCGTCAGGCCGGGGGCCCGTTGGGGCATCGAATGCAGCGTGGCGACGCCTCGCCGCGTCGCGTTCCACCAGCTTTCGAGTGCGGGTGTCGCACTGCCCAGCACGATGGTGCAGCCCGCCAGCTGGGCCCGCCGGATCGCGACGTCTCGACCGTGGTACCGGGGGACGGTCTCCTGCTTGTAGGAGGAGTCGTGCTCCTCGTCGACCACGATCAGTCCGAGTCGTTCGGTGGGGATCGGAGCGAACACCGCGCTTCGGGCTCCGAGGACGATGTCCGCATCGCCTCCCGCGGCGAGGGACCACTGCTGATGCCTCTGGGCTGCGGTGAGTCCGGAGTGCAGGACGGCCACCCGCTTGCCGGGGAAGCGGCCGATCAGCCTCGCTCCGGTCTGTGGCGTCAGGGCGATCTCGGGAACGAGCACGAGGGCCATGCCTCCGCCGGCGAGCACCTGTTCGATCAGTCGAATGTAGACCTCGGTCTTTCCCGAACCGGTGACGCCATGCAGCAGGTGGGTCGAAAATCCGTCGCCGAGTGTTTCGCCGATGTGGTCGATGATTCCCTGCTGGGTCGTGGTCGGTTCGTCCGGGGTGAGTTCGCCGGGGACGGGTGTATTCCACTGGGCTTCGATTTCGGTCCGCCGGTGTTCGACGAGGTGCCCGTCGCGAAGCAGTCGATCGACCGGGCCGTTGGTGCGAATTCCGCTGAGCTGCTTGAGCCGGTTGAGTTCGACCGGTCGCTCCTGGACCGGCAGCGAGGTGATCGCCTTCAGGACCGCCTTCTGCTTCGCGGTCGTGCCGGTCGTGGGTTCCGGATTCTCCGGAACATCGAGCATGCGCCGCTTGACCGTTCCCACTCCACGCCGAACGGCGGAGGGAAGCATGGCGGAGACGGTCAGTCCCAGCGGAGCCTGGTAGTAGCGGGAGACCCACTTGGCGAGGGACATCAACTCGGCCGGGAGGCCGTGGGCGGAACCGTCGCGGCGAAGGATCCATTTCAATGCATCGGGGTCGCGCGTTCCCGGCGAGTCGGACCGATCGATCACGTACCCGGGGGTCGGCGCGTCGCCACGACCCAGAGGGACCATGACCCGCTCTCCGATTTCAAGATCGGAGAGTTCGGTGGGGATCGCGTACGTCAGCCCGTCCGGGTAGCGATCGAAGCCCCGCTCCACAGCGATGCGTGCGTACCCGGCATTGGCTTCCTGTGGAAAAAGAAGTGCCATCTCGGGAATACAGCATACGTTCCACCCGCCGGGGGGTGCCGCTTGACGTTCTTGTGATGTAGAATGTCCTCGTGCCCAAGGACGCGATCAAGGCAACTCGTCTCGTACTTGAGGACGGTTCCGTCTTCACAGGTCGCCCTTTTTTCACTACATCCGCAGACTCCGAGCCCAGAACCGGGTTCGGAGAAGTCGTCTTCAACACCGCGATGACCGGATATCAGGAGGCCTTGACCGATCCCAGCTACCGCGGCCAGATTCTCGTGATGACGGCGACGCAGATGGGCAACTACGGGGTCAACGAGATCGACGTCGAATCCGCGGTACCCCAGGTCGCGGGGTTCGTCGTGCGTGAATCATCACGCATGGACTCCAACTACAGATCGGAATCCATGCTTGCTCCCTGGCTGGCCCGCCACGGCATTCCATTCCTGTCCGACATCGATACCCGGGCGCTGGTCCGCAGGCTTCGCGTCAACGGTGCGATGAGGGGAGTCATCACCACCGACCCGACCCTGTCCAATCAGGAGCTCATCGAGCAGGTCAGGACGTCGCCGAGCATGGGTGGTCGGAATCTCGCCGCCGAGGCATCTTCAGATACGGCAGGCAGTTGGTCCGAGGGGTTGGTTCGAATTCCCCCGACACCACCTCGAGATCGTCGGGAGACGACGGTCAAGCGGGTCGTGGCGATCGACTGCGGTGCGAAACGCAACATCTACAGGCATCTGGTGGAACGCAACTGCGAGGTCCGCTTCCTGCCTTGGAACTGCTCCGCCGAGGAAGTCCGTGCGCTCGAGCCCGATGGCCTGTTCGTCTCCAACGGACCGGGTGATCCGGCCGCGGTGGAGCCTCTGATCGAGGTTCTGAAGGAGATCGCGGGGGAAGTGCCCACATTCGGCATCTGCCTCGGTCACCAGCTGCTGGCTCTGGCGCTTGGGGCCACGACCTGGAAGCTTCCATTTGGGCACCGGGGGGCCAACCAGCCGGTTCGCAACATCGAGACCGGCCAGGTCGAGATTACGAGCCAAAATCACGGTTTTTGCGTCGATGAGGCCTCATTGAAGGCTCAAGACTGCCTGATGACGCACGTCCATCTCAACGATCAGACGGTGGCCGGGTTCAGGCATGCTTCAAAGCCCATATTCGCGGTTCAGTACCATCCTGAGTCCTCTCCTGGGCCTCATGACGCGGCCTATCTGTTTGATCAGTTCGTGGCCATGATGCATGGTGATACGGGCAAGGTCGATTCCAGACGGGGTCCAAATAAGGCCTCCAAGGCAGTCAAGGCCTGAGCCTTGGCACGGGGCAGAATGCCCCCCCTCGAAACGATATGAAAAACAGCGATCGCGGAAGGGTGCACTCCTTGCGGATGCACTCTCTTGCGGGGTAGACTTCGGGCTTCCCGCGGTCATGATCGCGGGTCGGGATCTGTTACCACAGGCCCGGTTGAGACCTGAAATTGCCGTGTCGGGCCCGATCCGACATGTGTGTGCACAAGTTCCTGTCCACATGAGTGGACATGCCTCGGGAGAGTCGAATGAAGTTTCATGCCCAACGGCCGCTGGCGTCCCTGATCATGTTGACGTTTGCGGGGGTTTCCCTGTTCTGTCTGAACACGACTGCCTGGGGGCAGGCGGAAGAACCTCCGGCCGACACCTCGGCCGAGAAGGATCCGGCGCCCGGTGAGAAGCCGTGGTGGGATGTTTCAGGTGAAGAGGATGACGCATCATCAAGTTCGACCAAGGAGGCAACGCCTCCAGCGCCGGAGCCGGCGCCCGAACAGGACGCCTCGACCGACGCCGACAAGGACACCGACGACGCGTCGTCCGAGTCCACCGGCGACACCGTCTCCAAGTCGACGCAGCTCGAAGCGAAGGTGCACGCGGCGAATCTCGCCGCCCAGCGTCTCGCCGCCGAAAGCCGTTGGCGACAGGCCGCCGACAAGTACGCCCAGGTTCTCAAGATGATGCCCGGCAACGAGCAGGCTCGCGAGGGATACCAGCAGGCGATGAACATGCTCAACGAAGGTTCCATGCTCCGCACCGGCAAGGGCGTCGGCATGGCATCCGTCGAGCAGCAGTTGAGCGAGCAGCGGCAGCGGGCCGTCGTCGAGTTCGACGAGGCCTACCAGGCCGCCCAGGATCAGATCGACAAGGAAGACTATTCCGGAGCGGATCGCACGATCCTCACCGCCCAGATCAAGCTGCGTCAGCGTCGTCAGTACCTCAGTGAGGGCGAGTACGACCGCATGAACACGCAGGCGGAAGGCCTGATCACCCAGATCGGCCAGCTTCGCGTCAACGCACGCCTCCTCGAGGAGCAGTCCGTTCGTGAGGAAGCCGAGCAGGGACGCCAGGCCAGCGAGGACAAGAGCCAGCAGGAACGCAACAAGATCATCTCCGAGAACCTCCGCCGCGTGCGTCAGCTCCAGATGGAGCTCAAGTACCGCGAGGCGCTGCAGGTCATCAACGAGATCCTCTTCATCGATCCGCACAACCCCGCGGCACTGGCGCTCAAGGATGTCATCCAGCAGACCGAGCTCTACCGCGACTACAGCGACCTGCAGCGGAAGAAGAACCTCGCCTACGGACACGCCGAGGTGGAGAGCCAGCGTTCGCTGATCCCGCCGCACGAGAACATATCCGGTCCTGGCGACCGTTCCATCTCCGGCCTGATGGCCTACCCCGAGGACTGGCCGCAGATCACGTATCGCCGCGGCATCGAGGGTGGCTACAACCCTCCCCCGGAGGACAAGCGGGTGCTCGCCAAGATCGAGGCCACGCGCATTCCGATCGACTTCAACAACTACACGTTCGAGCTCGTCTCGAACTTCTTCGAGCAGGTCTCGGGCATCAAGATGTACATCGACTGGCCGGCACTCGAACTGCTGGGCGTCGATCGCGAGACCACGATCCAGCTGCAGCTGGCCGAGGTGCCGATGTCGATCGCCCTCGATCGGGTGCTCGAGCAGCTGGGCGAAGAACCTGATCATCCATCCTGGGCCGTGCAGGACGGCATGCTGCTGGTCTCCTCCCGCGAGGCCCTGCAGGAGCGCAAGGTCCTGATCGTCTACGACGTGCGTGACATCATCATGCCCATTCCGGACTTCAACAACGCACCGACGCTCGATCTGGGCAACTTCGGTGGCGGTGGTGGCGGTCTCGGCGGCGGCGGCTTCGGTGGCGGCGGTGGCGTCGGTTCCGGCGGCGGCGGCGGCGGCGGTGGTGGCGGTCGCGGCGGCGGCTTCGGCGGCGGCGGCGGAGGTACCGGCGGCGGCGGTGGCGGCACCGGTGGCCCCGACTACGGTCAGCTCGAGGACGACAACCTCGACAAGCTCAAGCTCATCATCCGTGACAACGTCGATTCCGAGGGATGGCGTGAATACGGGGGCGACGTCAGCCGGATGGAGGACTTCAACAAGAACCTCGTCATCTCATCGACTCCCCGCAACCACATGGACATCGGAGCCCTGCTTCGGATGCTTCGTGAGGCACGTTCGGTCCTGATCAACGTCGAGGCCAGGTTCCTCGAGGTCGACACCGACTGGTACGAGGAGATCGGCGTCAATCTCGACCTCTACTTCAACACCAACAACGACATCTGGAACCGTGCCCAGCAGGCCGACCCCAATGCCCGTCTGAGCGACTTCTTCATCCCCGACAGCGGTGGACAGCTGAAGGATTCGATCGTCTACGGCACGGTCAACCAGGAGATCGGTCTGGTCGGAAATCCGATCAACACGATCAACACCGGTGCGAGTCGTGGAATCCCGGATCCGGCCCAGACGCCTCCGACGGACTTCACCTACATCGCCAACGGCGTTCCGGGTGCACCGATCCGTCTCGGGGCGGAGAACTCCGGCTGGAATCCGATCGGCATGGTGCAGAACTCGCTGAACATCCTGGAGACCGTCGCACCGTTGACGTCCTTCGGTTCGACGGTGGCTTCGCTCGCTCCCGCCCTCGGTGTGAACATCCAGTACATGGATGACATCCAGGTCGACCTGCTGATCAAGGCCACCCAGGCCGATTCGCGTTCGGTCACCCTGACCGCACCGCGGCTGACGTTCTACAACGGTCAGCAGGCGTGGATCTCGGTCAACACCCAGCAGTCCTACGTCGCCGGTCTGACTCCGGTGACCGGCGAGTCCTCAGGTGCGTTCCAGCCCGACATCGGCATCCTTGCGACCGGTTTCGTCCTGGACGTCAAGGGTTCGGTCTCGGCGGACCGCCGCTACGTCACCATGAACGTGCACTTCCAGCTGACCAAGCCGCTCGGTGTCGAGCGGACGGCGGTCACGGGTGCAGCCGGTGGTACGTTCGGTGGCGGCGAGTCGTCGACCTTCGGCGGCTTCGTCGAACTGCCCTCGATCATCACCAAGGACCTCTGGGTCACGACGTCGGTTCCCGACAAGGGCACGGCCCTGCTCGGTGGACAGCGGACGGTCGAGGAGTACGAGACCGAGGTCGGCGTTCCCGTCCTCTCCAAGATCCCGTACATCAACCGGTTCTTCACGAACCGCGTGACCAGCACCGAGGAAGTGACCCTGCTGATCCTGCTCAGGCCCGAGATCATCATCCAGGCGGAGAACGAGGACCTCCTCTTCCCCGGTCTGCTCGATGCGGTCGGTTCCGGCATGAACTACAACATGCCGTGATCCACGGCACGCACGGAAGAAGATCATGAGCAATCACGCGGCAATGCTTCAGATCCACGAGGACGACGGGCTGATCGAGGTTCGTCTGATGATGGACGCCATCGTCGACGAGGCGAACATCCAGTCCCTGGATCGTGAACTCAAGGCGGTCATCGACGATCGCGAGCGTCCGCTGATCGTGATCAACTTCGGCAACGTGCGTCACCTGTCCTCCTCGGCGCTCGGGACCCTCATCAGTTTCAACTCCGCCATCCAGGATCGCGAAGGGCAGCTTCGACTGGCCGAGATCAACGGGACGATCCTCGAGGTCTTCAAGATCACGAAGCTCGATCGGATCTTCGTGATCGAGGAAACGGCTCAGGATGCCCGGGCCAGCCTTCGTTGAGGCGTTTGTCCATGAGCGGACCGTCCAGATCTGAATCCGTCTTCAAGAACGAATGGACCATGGCATCCGCGCGGGAGGACATCGAGTCCGTCCTGCAGCAGGTCATGGTCATGCTCGGTGAGCACGGCTGGGACGAGACGTCGATCTTCGCGGTCCGTCTGTCGTTCGAGGAAGGGCTCAGCAACGCGATGCATCACGGCAACGGCGGTGATCCATCCCGCACCATCCAGTTCCATCTCACGGGCGGACACGACGGCCTGGCCGCCGTCATCGTCGACGAGGGCCCCGGCTACGATCCCGACAGCGTCCCCGACCCGACCGCCGAGGAGAACCTCACCGTCGCCTCCGGACGCGGTCTGACGCTCATCAGGGCCTTCATGACCGAGGTGACGGTCATCGCTCCCGGCAACCGCCTGGAGATGCGCTACGACCGTCC
>MDTG01426708.1_pt1 | contig 19365 bp, 19 predicted proteins | sample 811421 | NCBI WGS metagenome assembly MDTG01 (sample SAMN05326645, study PRJNA326480) | marine metagenome | isolation source: seawater | place: Pacific Ocean: South East | collected 2011
ACCGAGCCCGACGACCGAGCCCGACGACCGAGCCCGACGACCGAGCCCGACGACCGAGCCCGACGACCGAGCCCGACGACCGAGCCCGGACGACCGCGTCCCCCTACTCGCCTAGAGCGCGCCAAGCCCCTCCGGGCTCGCTGGCAAAGGCCGCCGCGCCGCTGCTGTCGACGTAGAAGGTGCGGTCACCCGTGACTCCGAATGCCCGGGGCGCAGCCACAGCGTGCCATGTCCACGGCGTGCGCCAGAGGCAAATGCGGTAGCCGTGGCTCGCTCGGCACCGCTCGACGGGGTCCGTAGCCGCGAGATCGCCTGTGGCGCGCAGGCCAGCGAGTGTTGCCAGCGCACCCGTCTCTGAGTTGGGTAGACCGCAGCTCCGCCATGCGCCACACATGCCCAGCAGGCCTCCGCTCCGCCGGAAGGACCCGATCGGAGCCGGGTCAGCGCCCCCACAGCGACAGCTCACGGGCAGGACGAGGCCGAAGAGCAGGCTGGGCGCGAGGAGGGCCGCGAGCGCTGCAGCAAGCGCTGTGCGGAGCCTCATTGGCCAACCGGCAGGAAGTGGGATCGGACCTCGGCGACGCCTCGCGTGATCGGGTAGCTGCCGACCGTGTAGAAGATCTGGCCCCGTTCGTCGGTGTAGAACACGCGATCGCCCGTGCAGCCCGGGCGGGTCGGCTCTGCGAAGGCCCACCAGGTGTAGAGGGACGAGGGTTGCGAGTAGAAGCGGTAACCCTCCCGAACGCCGCTGGCCAGGTGAGGGTCGACCAGCCCCGCCGTGCCCAGCTGCGCCAGGCTGCCGTAGCCGCGGACGCGGTCCTTGTGCCCTTCGCGGAAGAGCGACTGGGCAGAGGAGATCGCCCTCAGCGCGCTGATCGCGCGGCTCTCCAGGCCTGCGGGCCGGTGAGGGGTTAGAGATCGCGCGTAGCCAAGCGCAACTCCAAAGCACCAACCGCAGTTGCAGCGCGGAAGAGCGCCGGCGGCCTCGAGCGCCAGGAAGCCGCTGATCAGGAGCAGCGGGCCAACAGCGCTGGCGACCAGGCGCCGAGCAGCGGTCCACCAGAAGGAGCTTCGCTTGGGCATGGCTGGAAGCGAGCAGATCGCGGGCCGATCGCAGGCCTACGCTTGTTCAGCGCAGCGCGGGTAACGCTCTTCCCAAGCGGGTCTCTCGCTAAGCTGGTGGGGTGGAGCTGCAGCGCGACGAGATCCTGGACGAGTCCCCGGTCGTGGCGAACAACGCCATGAACCGCGAGCGCGAGCTCGAGGGCGGCAACAGCTACTCGCGCGACCTCGGCCTGAGCGTAGGCGAGCTCCTCGCTCAGCGGCTCGAGCGAGGCCATGCCGTCCGCTGGCTGGACCTGTGCTGCGGCAGCGGTCGAGCCCTGATCCAAGCTGCTGAGCGCTTTCGCAACCAGGAGCTCGAGATCCTCGGGGTCGACCTGGTCGACTTCTTCGCGCCTCGACCCGCGGGACTCTTGGGGCTGCGCTTCGCGGTCGCCTCGCTACGCGAGTGGGAGCCCGCCGAGTCGGATTTCGACCTCGTGACCTGCGTCCACGGCCTGCACTATGTCGGCGACAAGCTGGGCCTGATCGCGCGGGCGTGCAGCTGGTTGGCGGAGGACGGGCTCCTGGTGGCCAACCTCGACCTGGCTCAGGTCGTCCTGCGGGAAGGGAGCGCGGCGCGGCGCGTCTCGCAGGTGCTGCGGGCACAAGGGCTCCACTACGACCGGCGAAAGCACCTGCTGCGCTGCGAGGGGCGACGCGAAATCGAGCTGCCCTTCACCTACCTGGGAGCCGACGACCAGGCGGGGCCCAACTACACGGGCCAGCCTGCGGTCGCGTCGCACTACGAGATTCGCTAGCTGAACCCGAGCTACTCCAGGCCCTTGGCGCCGACGAGTTCGCTCGAGTCGGTGTAGCGCTTGCGGATCGAGACGTAGTGCACCCCCTCGGCCAGGGGGAAGGTCTCGATCCCGGGATCCTGGGGCGGGCCTTGGCCCTCGGCTGGGAAGTAGAGGCCGGCGTAGGGCTGCTTGTAGCCGCCCTGGAGGCAGATCGTGACGCCCTTGGGCCCGACGGCGGCCTGGGCGATCTTGCGGGGGAGCTCGCGCAGCTTGGCCGGGGCCTCCTGCCAGCCCTTGGCGTCGGGGTCGAACACGCGGCCGCGCTGTTGGCGCGGCTCGGGCTGCTCCTTCAGCCAGGCGCGCAGGCTCTCGGCGGCCTCCTGGTAGGGGGCGAGCTCGAGGGCGCGGTAGCCGGCGTGGGTGCCCTTCTCGTAGGGGCCGAAGGTCGTGCAGAAGCTGCCGAAGGCGCCGATCAAGCCCAGCATGCTGCTGACGCCGGCCGCCTGGAGGAAGCGCTGGCGGCCCGTCTTGGGGGTCAGGGCCAGGATCCCCACGAAGGCGACCACGATCGAGACCGCGACCGCGAAGGTCAGGCCCATGACCCACACCAGCACCCCGAAGCCGAACAGGTGCTGCTCGAGCGCGAAGCCCTCCTGGTAGGCCTGGTTGGAGATCCAGGCGATCCCGACCAGCGCCGTCAGCGCGGGCGTGGCGCCCAGGGAGGCCACCGTCAGCTTGCGCGGGGCCGGGATCTCGTCGGGAGCCGCCTCCTCACTCACCGGCCTGCTCCGCGGCGTGGAGCTCCTTGGCCTCCGGGTCGCGAGCGGCGAACCAGGCCGCGAGGGGCTCGGGCTTCGCCCCCTCTTCGCTGCCTTGGACCAGCCAGGGAGAGCCGAACTTGTTCTTGCAGAGGCGGGTGAAGAGCTCCGCCTTGCTCTTGGCGCGGAAGGTGAGGAAGAGCGCCTCCTTGCGCGCGTCGCGCACCCAGTCCGCGGCGGCGAGGGGCTTGCTGATCTCCTTGCCGATCAGCTTCTCGACGCCGACCACGACCTGGGCTTGCTCGAGCATGTCGAGCAGGCGGTCGGCGAACACGGCCAGCGACTTGTCGCGGGGGCCGCTCGCGCCGGCGAGGTCGCGCAGCTTCTTGAGGTCGTCGCTGACCTCCTTGACCGTCGCGCTCGTCGCGTCGACCTTGGCCAGGATCTGCGGCAGGTGCGCGTTGACCGCCTTGCCCGAGGTCTTGGCCTCCTGGCGCAGGTCCTCGAGCGCCCAGCAGAGGTAGCCAGCCACCAGGGCGGCCAGCCCCAGGGCGACCCAACGAAAGACCCCGCCGCTGGCGGGCGCCAGAGGGGCGGGGTCACTCGGGGCGAGGGGCGCCTTGTCGACGTCGCTCATGTCCTCTCCTCGCGCCGATCGCTCAGCGGTGCGGGCGCTCCTCGTGAATCCTGCGGATCCGCTCGCTCAGGCGATCCATCTCGGCCTCGATCGCGCGCCTGCGCTCCGGCGTGCCGGGGTCGCGGATCAGCTCGTCCTCGTAGAGCTTGCGCGCGTCGCGTAGCTGGCCGAGGGCGATGTCGTAGAACTCCTGGCGCTTGGTCACGTCGCGGGTCTGGTGCGCGCTCTTGACCGCCTTGATCGCCTGGTCCTCGAGCTCGCGCGCCTGCTGGAAGGCGCGCGGCTGGTCCTCGTTGGCGGGACGCGCGGGCGGAGGCTCGCTGGTGGCGCAGCCGAGGGCGCCCAGGGGGGCCAGGAACAGGAACGAGCAGAGCAACCAACGCACGAGTCCCTCCTCAGAGCAGGGGCGCCGATCCTAACGTTCTGGCGCTTCCGGCGCGCCCCCCGCCTCGCGCAGCTCGTCGGCGTAGTGGCGCAGCGCCCGCCCGTAGCTGGCAACGCCGGGGGCGGCCTCACCCAGGCCGAGCAGGAGCTCGAGCAGCTGCGCGAGGGCCTCGCCCGAGCGCCCGGCGGCGTGCAGGGTCAGGGCCAGGAACACCGGCAGCCCCTGGTCCTCTGGATAGGCGGCCACCGCGCGACGCAGGATCGCCTCCGACTCGCTCAGGCGGCCGACGTTCTTGAGCGTGGAGCCGTAGCCGAGCAGGAACTCGCGCTCCTGCTCGACCGGCACGCCGAGCGCCCACGCCGTGTCGTAGAAGAGGATCGCCTCCTCCTCGCTGCGGTGTGCGTCGCAGTGATAGGCCGCCGCGATCTGCGCGGCGACCTCGTCAGGCGCAGCTGCTGCGCGCGCGAGGATCGCCTCGCCGTCCACCCTAGTCGCGCTCGCGCGGAGCCGGAGCGTCGTCTCGACGCACCGGGGCGCCGGCGATCCCGCCGCCCCGCAGGGCGGGGTCCGGCTTACCGAGGCTCTTGTTGCGCGAGCCGCGCCCGCGGGGCCGCGTGCGCGGCGCCTGAGCGTTGCTCTGCGCGTCCTCGAGCAGCTCGTCGATCTCCCAGCGCTTGAGCTCGCGCACGCCGCCGTCGCCGAGCCCCTTGAGGGTGATCGGGCCGATCCCGGTCCGGGTCAGGCCGAGCACCTTGTGGCCGACCTTGGCGAACATGCGGCGCACCTGGCGGTTCTTGCCCTCGCAGAGGGTGATCCCCACGATCGACTCGGCGCGGCGCTTGTGCACGATCCACACCCGCGCCGGGAGGGTCATGCCCTCGGACAGCCAGATCCCGCTGCGCAAGCGCGCGAGCGACTCGCTGTCGGGGACGCCGCGGACTCGCACCTGGTAGGTCTTCTCCACGCCGTAGCGGGGGTGGGTCAGCAGGTTGGTCAGGCGCCCGTCGTTGGTCAGGATCACCGCGCCGCGCGACTCGTAGTCGAGCCGGCCGACCGAGAAGATACGCCGCCCCTCGTTGGGCACGAGGTCCACCACGGTCTGGCGGTGCTGGGGGTCCTTGCTCGTGCAGACCACGCCCTTGGGCTTGTTGACCAGGTAGTAGACCGAGGTCTCGCGCTTGAGCCGGTTGCCGTCGACGCGCACGTCTTGCACGGCGGGGTCGGCCTTGCTGCCCAGCTCGGTCACGACCACGCCGTCGACGCTGACGCGCCCCTCGAGGATGAACTCCTCGCAGGTGCGGCGCGAGCCGTAGCCCGCGCGGGCCAGCAGCTTCTGGATTCGCTGCGGGCCCGTCAGGAGGCCGTGGTCTTGCTGCTTGGCCTTGGGCTTCTTGGAGCGGGGCTTGTCGGCGCCGCTCCGGCGCGGGCCGCCGCGGCGCTTGGGCTTGTCGGCGCCCTTCTTGTCGCGCTTGGTCTTGGTCGACTTGGCGCGCTTGCTGCCCTGGTTGTGGCTGCCCTGGTTGTGGCTGCCCTGGCTCTTGTTGCCCTGGCTCTTGTTGCCCTGGCTCTTGCTGGAGGCCTGGCGCTCCCTCTTCTGCTTGGACACGGGAGCGCCCTCCTTTACGGCGAATGCCGTCATTGCTCTATCTCCTGACCCGGCTCCGTCACGGGCGTGGGTCTGTGGGCCGCCCAGTAAACGGGAAGAGCGGCAAGGCGTCCACTCTCAATGCCCCACACGAACAGAAGCTGCCGCGAAGGCGGCAGCTTCTGCTGAAGGTGGAGCTGAGGGGATCGACTACTCGATCCGCTGCTCGCTGTAGACCTCGCGGGCCTGCTCGCCGCTCAGCTTGCCCTTGCCCAGGGCGCGCCCAGAGTTGCGCCAGATCTGCTCGTCCTCGTCCTTGAGCGCGTTCTTGAGCACCTGGAAGGTGTCGCCCGAGACGTCCTGCGCCTTGATCAGCTCGCCGATCGCGACGGGCAGCATGCGGCGAACCTCGATGCTGTTGGTGTCGTCGCGGAACTCGCGCAGCAGGACCTCGAGCGCCGCGCCCTTGGCGGGCGCGCCGATCGCGGCCAGCGCCTTGAGGCAGGCCAGGCGGACCGCGTCGGGGCGACCGGTGTCGCGCCGCACGTTCTTGGCCAGGGCGTCAGCGGCCGAGTTGATGTCGTACTTGGTGTGGCCCTGGCTGAGGCTCGCGATCGCGAGCGCGGCGCGCTCGGCGATCTTGTCGCTGCGGGCCTTCTCGTCGCGCTGGTCCTCAGCGCTGCCGAAGGCGCGGTTGAGCTTGTCCGAGAGAGTGGCCTTGTCGACCTCGGGGGTGACCACGTCGAGCGCCCGGCCGTCGTCGACGAGCGTCTGCATGTTCTGCGCCCGCTCCTCGGGGGTCAGGACCATGACCTTGACCGGCTTGGTCCGGTAGTCGGCGCGCAGGTCGTCGATGAACTGGATCTCGATCGGCTCGCCGCCGTCGCCGTCCGGGTTGAGCTCGCTCGAGACGAGCACCAGGTCCTGGCTGGGGAAGCTCTTGGCGCGGACCAGGCCGTCGCGGCCGCTCTCGACGCCGAAGGTCATGTAGCCCAGCTCGCGCAGGAGACCCACGACCCGGTTGCGGATCGCGCGGTCGCGCTCGACGACGAGCACCACGCGCTGACCGCTCTCGCCCAGGGCGTCGATCAGGTTCTCCATCACCTTCTCGCTGTTGGAGAAGTCGACCGAGGGGTTGAGGTGGGCCAGGGCGATCGCGGCCGCGTAGCGGACGCGCTTGTCGCCGTAGGTCAGGGCCGCCGAGAGGGCGGCGCCGCCGGTCAGGACCTCGCCCTTGGCGCTGCCCTTCTGCAGCGCCTCGCCGGCGCGCTCGCTCTGGCGCTGGCCAGCGCCGCGGAAGCCGGCGCGGCTGACGCGCTCACGCACGGGAGCCTTGGGAGCGGCCGCCACGCGGGCGGCAGGCTGGCTCGAGGTCGGCACGCGCATGGACCAGGCCAGCTCGCCGGCCCGCTCGACGCTGCCGAAGGGGTTCTGCGAGACGCGGCGCGGACGGCGGCGGCGCTTGGGCGCCTCGTCGTCGCCGTCGAGCGAGGGGGCGCCGTCGTCGTCGTCGCCGTCGAGCGAGGGGGCGCCGTCGTCGTCGTCACCGTCGAGCGAGGGGGCGTCGTCCTCGACCTTGGTCGGCTTGGGCGAGTCCTCCTCGACCTTGGTCGGCTTGGGCTTCGGCTTGGGCTCCGACTTCTTGGGCTCGGGCTTGGGCTCGGCCTTCTTGACCGGGGCCTCGTCCTTGTCGCGCTCGCTGGGGGGCAGGTAGGTCACCGCCCCGCCGGTCTCGAGGAAGGACTCGTCGAGGTTCACGTCCTGCAGGCGCTCGATCAGGAACACCGAGACCGGCGCGCGCTGGTCGTGGAGCGACTTGCCGAGGGCGGCCAGGATCCCGTCCGCGCCGCGGCTCGAGACGAGCATCTTGACCTTCGCCAGACCCTGGCGAAGCTCCTTCATCTTCTCGATCTCTTCGCTGTCGACCTCGCCGCCGCGATCCTGGATCTGCTGCGCGATCCGCAGCGTCTCCTCGATCTCGGTCCACTCCTGCGCGTAGGTGTTGAGCAGGTTCATCCAGAGGACCTGGTTGTTCGGGTCGACGTCCAGGCCGTCGTAGTTGAACTCCTCGGCGACCTCCTCGTTCCAGCGGAACTTGGGCACGTCGCGCCGGGTCAGCTTGCCGTCCCGCCACTTCCACACCACGTACTCGCGGTAGCGGTTGACCATGAAGAGCGGGTTCTCCTGATAGAAGGCCTCCGCCACGCGGGCGTAGTACTCAGGAGTGTCGTAGTCGGGGCCGTTGATCTGCTTGATCGACTTGAAGCAGGTCTCCTTGACGTGCGGGTCGCTGGTCTTGCTCGCCAGTCGCTTGAGCGGCGGGATCGCGCGCACGTCCTTGGTGTGACCCAGGATCGCGGCCGCGTTCTGCTGCAGCATCACGTCGTCGGCCTCGAGCAGCTCGACCACCGCCAGGGTGCCCTCGTCGCCGAGGCGCGCCAGCAGCTGGATCACGCGCACGCGCTTGTCGTCCTCCTGGCGCTCGGCCAGGATCGAGACGACCTCGGGGACCACGTAGTGACCGTACTTGGCGATCAGCTTCTCGATCGTCTCGATCTCGGTCATGAAGTCGTCGGACCACATGCCGCGCAGATCCTCGCGCAGGGCGTCGGGGTCCTGACGCTCACGAATGGCGCCCTTCTCGGCCATCTTGAGGATCCGCTTGGCCACCGTCGCCAGGCGCCCGCCGCGGGCCAGCACCTGAACCCAGAAGCGGTAGCCCGCCTCGTCGCGGTAGCGGACCGCCTGCCCGTGGCCGGGCTGCGACTTCAGCACGTTGCGGAAGTGATTCTCGGCTTCCTCGAAGCGGCCTTGCTCGAAGGCGTTGACGCCGAGGCGGAACTCTCCGTCTGCGTCCTGGGCGAAGGCGGGGGCGCTGAGCGCCACCCCAACCGTCAGCAGGGAGCACATGAGCGGACGCTGGTACTGCTTGAGCATGAATGCCCTCACATCAGGGAGCGAGCTTGCGGGCCCAGGGTGGGTTCCGTCGAGTTCTCGCTCCGTCCTTCCGAGTCATCGCAGGGGAATCGCGCGCTGCCCCCTCCGAAGTGGTCGCGGATCATACAGTTGCGCCCGCTTAGGGGTCAAGCGCCCTCAACGATGGTGATTCCGAGGGGCGCGCGGACCCGCTCTCCGCGTATCCTCTTCCGCCACAAGCACTAAGCGGCAGGAGCCTCCCCGGTGCCCGAAACCTTGCTCTACATCGACCCGATCGGAGGGTCCGCCGGCGACATGTTGCTGGCCGCCCTGATCCACGCCGGCGCCCCCCTCCCCCAACTCCAGGAGCGGGTCGCCGCCCTCGACCTCGGCGCGCGCCTGGAGGTGACCCAGGATTCCCGGCAGGGGATCGCCTGCAGGCGGCTGGAAGTCGTGGCGCCCCAGGACCCTCAGCCCGAGCGCCACCTGAGCGAGGTCCTGGCCGTGATCGAGGCGGCCCGCCTGCCGCAGAGCGTCACGGAGCGGGCCCGCGCCGTGTTCGAGGGTCTGGCCGCCGCCGAGGCCGAGGTCCACGACAGCACCCCCGAGCAGGTCCACTTCCACGAAGTCGGCGCGATCGACGCGATCGTGGACGTGGTCGGCGTGCTCTCCGCCCTGGAGTTGCTGGGCGTGGCCCGGGTCGAATGTGGCCCTTGGCCCGTCGCCGGCGGCACCGTCGAGGCCGCCCACGGCACCCTGCCGCTGCCTGCGCCGGCGGTGCTCCTGCTGGCCAAGCGCTACGGCGCCCCCCTCAGCGGGCGCGAGGGGCGCGGTGAGCTGGTCACCCCGACCGGCGCCGCGCTGCTGGGCGCGCTGGCGCAGCGCTTCGGCCCCTTCCCCGCCCTGCGGGTCGAAGCCGTCGGCTACGGCGCCGGCCGCCGCCAGAGCCCCGCGGGCAGCCCGCCCAACCTGACCCGGGCGGTCCTCGGCGTGGCCCCCGGCAGCGAGGACACCAGCGGCGAGGTGGTCGTGATCGAGACCCACCTCGACGACCAGAGCCCGGAGCAGCTGGCCTGGGTCACCGAGCGCCTGCGCGCGAGCGGCGCCTTGGACGTCTACCTGTCGGCGACCCAGACCAAGAAGCAGCGCCCCGGCTGGCTGGTGACCGTGCTGGCCGAGCCGGCCCGCGCCGGCGCGCTCGAGGACGTGCTCCTGAACGAGAGCACCAGCCTCGGCCTCCGCTCGCGCCGCGAGCGCCGCCGGGTGCTGCCGCGCGAGCTGGTCAGCGTCGAGACCGACTACGGTCCGATCCGCGTCAAGCGCGTCCGCCGGCCCGACGGCCGCGTGACCCGCGCGCCCGAGTTCGACGACTGCGCCCGCGCCGCCGAAGAGCACGGTGTGCCCCTGCGCGAGGTGTTCCACGCGGCGGAGGGCTAGTCCCTCTCGAGTGCCTGAGGTCCCGCGCATGCAGCTACTGGATGACCACGATGAGCCAGGCTCGTTCCCCCTCCAGTTGAGCGTAGGTCACGTCGTCAAGCTCTCCCTTCCCCCACACGTTGCCCTCTTGCATGGCCGGCGGTTGCCACCATTCGAACGGAACACCGCCTGGCCAGCCTGCCCACCCCCGAATCGAAGGGTGCTGGCGACTGCGCCATTCCTCGTTGACGCGTTCGAGCCCCAGGTCGTGGCACAGCTCGGCGAATCCCCGCTCGGACACCCCATCCGCCAGCACACAAATCGTGACGTCCTGACCCCAGCCGTATTCTTGCCGCGCCCACGTGACCCGAGCGCCCTGACGCTTGAGCGCACGCACCGAAGGAGGCTCGACGTCGAAACACAGCAGAACGAGGCACAACCCCAGCAATAGGAGAGCGAAGCTACAGGCCGCCGCACGCCTCACTCTCCGGCGAAGGGTCCCACTCTCGGTCCCCTGCACTAGTCCGGTGGCGAGTCGGCGAGAGTGGGAAGGAGCGAGTCGAGCTGCTGCCACAGCTCGTGGCCACCCAGGCCCTGGGCGAAGAGGCTGGTTGCGACCTCAAGAGTCTCGAGGTCCGCGGCCTCGGCTCGTCGTGACAAGGAGGCCGCTTCGATCCCCCACTCCCTCTCGCACATGATCGCGAGCGCGCGTCGAAGCGACTTCAGCGCGCCGAGTTGAAACCCCGCTTCTTCTCCCAGTTGGTAGATCGTCGAACCCATGTACAGCTCCTTCGGCATTCTGGCAGCCCAGTTCTGATCGGGAAAGACGTGCCGCTTGCAGCTCTCCTCGACGCTCCTCGGGCGTCACGCGGTCGAGCGCCTCGAAGGCTCGCTCCACGTGCCCCTCGGTCGCGCCGCCTGCGTAGGGGACGAGCGGCAGCTGGCCCGGGATCGCTCGCCGCAGCAGGTCGTCGGGATCGAGCTCCCACACCTTGACCACGTCGAAGTCGAAGGTCAGCGCGTGGCGACCCCAGGCTTGGCGCTGGTAGCGCGCCTGCGGCGCGCCCTGCTTGCTGCCGGGCTTGAGCACGATCACGAGCGACCACAGCTCCTCGTGGACCCGATGCGCGAGGGTCCAGTAGCCGTGCGTCTTGCGCGGCACATGGGAGCCCCAGTTGGCCTCGATCTCGACATGGAGCGCCAGCTCGCCCGCCTCGCTCTCGGCCTCCAAGCGCAGCACCTTGTCCATGGTCAGCGAGAAGGCCGGCAGGACCGTGTCGTCGGGCTTGGCCGAGAGCACTCGCCGTCCAGCCAGCGCTGGCGCGAGCGCGACGAGGTCTCGGGGGACTTCGCGAAGGATGACCTTGGCGGCGCTATCAAGAGGGCCCATGAGCGGACCCTATCCAGCGACACCGACAATTCCCCTAACGCGTGACCTCGATTTCCGGTCGGACCTGGCGCAGGTGCTCGACCCCCGCACCGCTCACGCCGTGGCAGAAGCTGAGGTCCAGCCGGCGCAAGGCCGGCAGGCGGGCCAGGACCTCGAGCCCGTGATCGCTGACCCGTTGGCAGTCGAGCAGGGTCAGCTCGACCAGGGTCGGAAAGCGGGCCAACACCTCGAGCGTCTCGTCGTCGGCGGTCGTCAGGCGGAGATCGAGCACCTCGAGGGGCGCCCTCAGCTCGACCAGGCCCGCGCCGCTGAGGTCGCTGCAGTTGGCCAGGCTGAGCCGGCGCAGCGCGCGGAAGGGGCGGAGCAGCGTCAGCTGCGGGTCGCGCAGGTCGGTGTAGCTCAGCTCGAGCCCCTCGAGCTCGACCAGGCTCGCGAGCAGGCGCAGCCGGCCGAGGAGGTGGATCCCGCTCAGGCCCAGCCAGCGAAGCGTGACCAGGGCCGCCACGCGATCCAGCTGGGCGGGCCCCAGGCGCTGCCAAGACAGGTTCAGCGCCCGGACCGGAGCCTCGGCCGGGCGCGCGAGGTGGCCGCCGAGGTCGCGCCACTGCCAGCCCCAGCGCGCGCGCTCGCAGGCGACCTGGGCGTCGATCGCGCCCAGGCCCCGCAGCAGCAGGTGCTGCTCCTCGGCCAGGGCCCGCAGCAGCTCGGGCGGCGGCGCCACCTCCTGGCCGCGCAGCAGCTCGTAGGCGCGGCGCGGCCGCCCGCTCCGCCCGTAGGCCGTCGCGAGCTCGAGCTGCAACCCGAGGTCACCCGGGTCGCTGCTGGCCTGGCGCTCGAGGGCCGCGAGGCGACTGTCCATGTCCCGATCGTAGCGAGCGCCGCTCGCTGGCGCCCCTCGGCGAGGCTCGCCCCTCCCGGGAAAATCCTCCGCCCCAGCGTGGCGTTGACCGAGCTGTGTCAGACACTTAGGTTGCTCTAGGAAGTAAGGGAGAGACGCAACGTGCGGATCACCTTCTATGGCGTCCGCGGCTCCTTTCCGGTCGCGCACACCAAGGTCTCCAAGGTCGGCGGCAACACCTCATGTGTGGCGCTGCGGGCCGAGGGTGCGCCGACGCTGATCTTCGATGGCGGCACCGGCCTCCGGCAGTGCGGCCGCGAGCTCATGAACGAGGGCTTCGGCGACGGCCAGGGACAGGCCGCGATCCTGTTCAGCCACACCCACTGGGACCACATTCAGGGCTTCATGTACTTCGAGCCCTTCTACCGGGCCGGCAACGAGGTCACCGTCGTGGCGCGCGCCCAGCACGGGGCGCGGCTCAAGCAGGTGTTCCAGGGCCAGGTCGAGAGCGACTACTTCAGCTACGGCCTCGGCAGCCTGCGCTCGAGCGTCGACTGGAAGGGCGTCGCGGAGGGCGAGACCTTCCAGCTCGGCCCCTACACGATCGAGACCGTGCGCCTGAACCACCCCGGGATCGCGATCGGCTACCGAGTCACCCTGGAGGGCAAGACCTTCGTCTACATGACGGACACCGCGCCCTACGACGACCAGCTCCTCGGTGAGGGCTTCCACGAGCGCAAGCCCGACACCGACCCCAAGGTGATCGCCGAGCTCGAGGGCTACGGCGAGGCGCTCGAGACCTTCGTCAGCGGCGCCGACCTGCTCCTCTACGACACCTTCTTCACGCCCGAGCAGTATTCGGCCAACCCCCACTGGGGGCACAGCACCCCGGACGAGGGGATTCGGCTGGCGCGCCAAGGCGGGGTCCCGCGCTTCTACAACTTCCACCACCACCCCGAGGCCTGGGACGACGAGCTCGAGGGGCGGACGCGCGACTACCAGACGCGCCTCGGCGGCAGCGACCTCGAGATCGGCCTGGCGCGCGAGGGCGAGTCGGTCGAGCTCTAGGCATGCGCATTCGCTTCTGGGGAGTGCGCGGAGCGGTGGCGGCGACGGAGGCTCGCTTCCTGGGCGTGGGCGGCAACACCCCCTGCGTCGAGGTCCGCGACCGAGACGACGAGCTGCTCGTGCTCGACGCGGGGATCGGCCTCTACTGGCTCGGCAAGCGGCTGCTCACGGGGCCCCACGGGCGCGGCTCCGGGCGGACCACGATCCTGCTCAGCCACAGCCACTGGGACCACATTCAGGGCTTCCCCTTCTTCGTGCCGGCCTTCATTCCTGGCAACGAAGTCCGGGTCCTCGGCGGCGGCGTGGAGCGACTCGAGGACACCCTCGAGGGGCAGATGTCGCCGACCTACTCGCCCCTGGTCAGCCTGAGCAACCTGGGCGCCTCGGTCACGATCGGCGAGCTGCCCGAGCGGGTCGAGGTCGGCGCCATGGTGGTCACCCACGCCGACACCCACAACGACCAGCACCCCGTCGTGGCCTACCGGATCGAGGAGGGTGAGCGCAGCTGCTGCTACGTGTGCGAGGTGGACCACCCCGACGGACTGCGGCCCGAGGTGGTCGAGCTGGCCCGGGGCGCGGACCTGCTGATCCACGAGGCCTTCTTCACCGAGGACGAGAGCGGCGAGCGGCCCAGCCTGGCCGGCTCGCGCGGCCCCTCCCCCACGGGGCACTCGACCTTCGGCCAGGCGACCGACCTCGCCCTCGCGGCCGGCGCCAAGCGCCTGCTCTACTTCTATCACCACCCCAACCATGACGACGCCCGGATCGAGGCGGCCGTGGAGCGCGAGCGAGCGCGGGTGAAGGCGCTCGGCGCGGAGCTCGAGTTGGACACCGCCAGAGAGGGCGCCGAGCTCGACGTGTAAATCGCCGCCGGGGTCGCTACGCTGGGGCGCGCAGCACCTCGCGGAGGACTCCCCCATGCAGCAGCGGCAAGGCACCCCGATCGGCGGCGGCGGCGGCAGCGGTCGTATTCCACAGCAGCAGGCTCCGCAGCTCGGGCAGCCCCAGCAGCGTCCGCAGCTGCGCGCCCCCCAGCAGGTCCAGCCCCAGCAGGTCCAGCCCCAGCAGGTCCAGCCCCAGCAGGTCTCGCCCCAGCAGGTCTCGCCCCAGCAGATGACTCCGCAGCAGATGCAGCAAATGCAGATGCAGCAGCAAATGCAGATGCAGCAGCAAATGCAGATGCAGCAGCGCCAGGCGCAGGCTCAGCAGCAGCCGGCGCAGCCCGTGATGTCGGTCACGGGCGGAATCAAGCCGGGCATGGCGAACCCCAACGACCCCAACCTCAAGCCGATCGAGCGCTTGTTCGCGCTGATGGCCCAATACGACAGCTCGGACCTGCACCTCAAGAGCGGCAACCCCGTGATCATGCGGATCAAGGGAGACATGCGCCCGCTGCAGGGCAACCCGCTCTCGAGCGACGAGATCTACAACTTCCTCAAGGACATCGCCAACGAAGAGCAGATGAAGGTCTTCGACGAGACCGGCGACCTCGACTTCGCCCACCGCTTGCCGGACCAGGCGCGCTCGCGCTTCCGCCTCAACGTGTTCCGCGACCGCGGCAAGAACGCGCTCGTCGCCCGGCGCATCTCGACCGAGATCCCGACCTTCGACCAGCTCAACCTGCCCAAGGACTCCATGACGCGGATCCTCGACGCCGAGGACGGCCTGATCGTGCTCGCCGGCGTCACGGGCTCGGGTAAGTCGACCACGATCGCGGGCATGATCGACTGGATCAACACGCACGAGGCCAAGCACATCATCACGGTCGAGGACCCGATCGAGTACGAGTTCAAGAACAAGCGCTCGTTCATTTCCCAGCGTGAGATCGGCACCGACTGCCAGGACTTCGCGGCCGCGATCCGCACCCTCGTGCGTCAGGACCCCGACGTGATCCTGATCGGTGAGATGCGCGACATGGAGACCTTCGAGTTCGGCATGATCGCCGCCGAGACCGGTCACCTCTGCTTCGGCACCCTGCACGCGGGCACCGTGGCCCAGTCGATCGGCCGCATCCTGGGCCTCTTCCCAGCCAACAAGCACGGGATCCTCCGCCAGGGCCTGAGCTTCAACCTGCGCGCGATCGTGTGCCAGAAGCTGGCCCCCTCGCCCCAGTTCGGCCGGATCCCGATCAACGAGATCATGATCGCGACCCCGATCGTGAAGAAGATCCTGCTCGACGGCGAGGACGGCAAGCTGACCGGCGTGATCGCCAGCGCGCGCCAGGACGGCATGATGACCTTCGACCAGTGCATCGTGGACCGCCACAAGGCCGGGTTCATCACCGACGAGGTCGCGCTCGAGTTCGCGACCAACCCCGACCAGATGCGCCTCAAGCTGCAGGGCATCGACCTCGGCTCGGGCGGCCTCGCCTAACCCATTACAAACTTCCTTCTTTACAGGGCTCCCCACCTTCCCAGGGTTAGAGGTGGAAGGAGTGTGTCCATGAAAACGGAAGTTCGAACCAACTGGCGAGGGGATCTGAGCGATTCGCCCGCCTGCGCCGACCTCAGCCCCGCCGAGCTCGAGGTCTTGTTGGCGATCGGCGGAACCCGGGTCCTCGAGCCCGGGGACGTCCTCTTCACCGAGGGCGAATGGGGCCACGACCTGGCGCTCCTGCTGGAGGGTCAGCTCCTGGTCGAGACCGTTCAGGCGGGCAAGCTCAGGGAGCTCGCTCGGGTCGACGCGCCCGCCGTCATGGGGGAGATCGGGCTGGCCCTCGACGCGCCTCGTAGCGCGACGGTCCGCGCGCTCTGTCAGGCGCGGGTGTTCGTCCTCGACGGGGACGAGCTGCACCGGAAGGTGCGCAGCCGGAGCTCGGCGGCGCTCGGCCTGGTGTGGAACGTGCTCCGGCTGCTCAGCCGGCGTCAGCTGCTGCTGAACCGGCACCTGCTGAAGCTGCTGGAGGCGGAGGAGCCCCGCTTCGACATGCGGGAGTTCGCCGCCCGGCTGAACGAGTGGGCCCTCTAAGGGCTCTTGGTGTCCGAGGGGGCCGTGGTGGGCCTCTCCTCATGCTGCTCCTTCGCGCCCGCTGACGCGTGCGGGCTCTCGCGATAGCCGATCACCCCCCCGACGAGCCCCGCCAGCACGGTCAGGGGCAGCGCCCAGACGAGGCGGCGGCCGTCGCTCGCGAGCACGAAGCCCAGCGCGAAGAGCGGCGCCCCGATCAGGATCGCGCTCGCCAGGCCCCAAGCGAAGGCGTCCCCCAGAGCGGCGGCCTGTCGACCTGGCGCGAGCACCTCGCGCTCGACCTGCTCGCGCTTGGCCGCGCGCAGGCGTTCACCGAGGGCCGCTTGGTCGGGGTAGAGGCGGCTCTTCACTCGGACGGGCAGCTGGTTCCAAAGGTGATTGAGCCGGACCCAGGCCGCCTCGGCGTGCTCGAGCTGGCCCAGCTCGAGGGCCCGCTCCAACTCCTGCTTCGCCTCCCTGAAGTAGCTGGCCCGCGCCGGCGAGACAGGCTCTTCGCTCTGCGCGCCAGCCGGCGGGGCCGTGGGCGGCGGGTTGGGGAGCGGAGCCACGCGGCGCACGTTGCGCTCGACGAAGCGCTTGGCCCGCTCGCGGAAGCGACGCCGGATCGCGCGCCGGATCGCGGGGTCGACGAAGTAGATCTCCTCGTCGACCTCGAGCGGGCGCTCGCAGCCCATGGTCGTGCAGCGGTCGAGCTCGCGCACGCAGGCCGCGTGGTGCTCGGTCCCGCAGGCGGGGCAGGTGATCGCGGCCTCGACCTCGACCTCGAGGTGGTCGTGGCAGTAGGGGCAGCGCTGGTCGCTGTCGAGGCGAGGGCGGGTGGTGAGCTCCACGCTCCTCAGTCTAGGGAGGGGACGCCCGAGTGAGGAGCGGGGAAGTCCTCGCTCCTCGCGCCGCTCAGGCCTCCGCCAAGGCCAACACGTCCGCCACGGTCACCGCCTTGGCCGCGCTGATCTCGTCGATCTCGACCTCGAAGCGGTCCTCGATCTCGCTCAACAGCTCGAGCGACTGGGCCGAGTCCAGCTCGAGGTCGTCCTTGAGGTGCTGCTCGGGCTTCAGCTCGGCGACGGGTCGGCCGACGACCTCGGCCAGGATCTCGAGCACCTGGGTCTGCTTCTCGTTCACGACGTCCTCAGGCCGGGGCTTGGGTCTTGTGGCTCCAGAGCGACTCGAGCTCCCCTGCCAGGTAGAGCTCGCGCACCTTGCCGCGCTTGACCTTGCCGCTGCTGGTCTTGGGCAGGGTCCCCCGGCGCACGAAGACCAGGTCGTGCAGCGGGGCGATGTCGGTGTTGACCTGCTGGCGGACGGCCTCGATCACCTCGGGCTCGGGGACCGCCTTGCACTCGACGACGAGCACCGGGACCTCGCGGCGCTCGACCTCGACGCTGAAGGCGCCCGCGCGCCCGCCGTCCATGTCGACGTGCTGCTCGGCGATCCACTCCAGCTCGTAGGGGGCGACGTTGGCGCCGTCCAGAATGATCACGTCCTTGATCCGGCCCGTCACGTAGAGCTCCCCCTCGTGGAGGTAGCCCAGGTCGCCGGTGTGGAAGCCGCCCTCGCTGAAGCGGTCCTGGGTCGCGGCCTCGTCCAGGAAGTAGCCCGGGAAGACCGAGCTGCCCTTGACCACGACCTCGCCCTCCGCGCGGTCCGGGAGGAGCGCGCCGGACTCGGGGTCGCGCACGCTGACCTCGAGCCCCTCGATCGCGGGCCCGCAGCTGACGCGCCCCTCGTGGATCACGGGGTCGCGGTCGGGCGGGCAGATCGTGACCGCGAGGGTCGTCTCCGCCATGCCGTAGCAAGGCGTGAAGGTGCCAGGCTTGAAGCCGTAAGGGGTGAAGCGCTCGGTGAAAGCGCTCAGCGTGCCGGGGCGGACCATCTCGGCGCCGCAGCAGGCCATGCGCAGAGGGCTCAGGTCGAGGCCCTCGAGCTTGCTCTCGCGGATCCGGTCCACGCACCACTGGTAGCCGAAGTTGGGCGCCGAGGTGACGACCGTCGTGTCCTGGGCCGCGATCGCCTCCAGCCAGCGCAGGGGCGTGCCCACGAAGGTCTCGGGGCGCATCAGGACCAGGCCGATCCCGTGGAAGAGGCCGGTCATCACGATCCCGACCAGGCCCATGTCGTGATAGAGCGGCAGCCAGCTGACGAAGCGCTCGCCCGTTGGGCGCCCGTCGCCCGCCACGTAGATCCCCCGCGTGTTGGCGCTCAGGTTCGAGTGGCGGATCGAGACGGCCTTGGGGAGCGCGGTCGAGCCGGAGGTCAGCTGGACGTAGGCCAGGCTCTGGGGGTCGACGGCGTCCAGGGGAGCCAGCTGCGTGAGGTCGAGCTCGGGCACCTCCCAGAAGGTGCGCCCCGTCTCTGCGCCGACCTCGGGGCTCGTGACGAGGTGCCCGCCCGGGTAGCGCTCAGCGAGCAGCTCCAGGCGGCGGCGGAACACCTCCAGGCCGCCGATGGCGCGCGGGAGGGCCAGGCAGCAGGGGAGGGCCTGAATCAGGCTGGCTCCCAGGAAGGCCTCGATCAGGTCGTGCCCGGTCGGCAGGCAGAGGAAGACCACGTCGCCAGAGGTGACCCCGTGTCCACTCAGCCAGGCGCCCCAGGCGCGCGCCCGCGCGACCACCTCCGGGTAGGGGCGCTCGGTGACCCGCTTCCCCCGCCGGTCGTAGACCGACAGGGAGGCGCTCGACTCGGCCAGGGCGGCCAGCGCGGCCGGGATCGTCTCGGGGGTGTTCAGCGCGCCTCCTCTCCTCTCACGTAGGGCGCGAAGTCTATCAAGATCGCCCGACCTGACCCCACGTCGCCGCGCCCGCGCGCGCCGGCCTTGAGGAGTGGATAGCAGCGCACTATCGTCGCCTTGAGCGGCGGGCTCTTCGCGCCGCACCAACCCACGGGAAACGCTTGTCCAGCAACGCGGATCGACTACTCGGCAGCCTCGTGGTGAAGCACGGCTACGCCACGGAGGAGCAGGTGCGAGCCGTCGCGCAGCGCCTGCACCCGGGGACCTCCCTCGGCGAGCTGCTCAAGTCCGAAGGGCTGCTGAACACCAACGCCTTTCAGACGCTCCAGCGCGAGGTCGCGCTGACCCGCTTCCTGCAGGCGGAGCAGCAGTTCGCCAAGCTCTGCGTCGAGCAAGGCCGGCTGACGATGCAGGAGGCGCGCGAGCTCCTCCAGAGCCAGCGCCAGGCCAACTACTCCTGGCGGATCAGCGACCGCCTCGTCGAGGAGGGCCGGATCCAGGAGAGCGAGCGAGACTCGCTCACTCAGGAGCTCTTCCGCCGCCTGGAGGGAGCCGAGCCGCTCCAGGGCGTCAGCCGCCCGAGCGGGGTCTACGGCGCGCCGGGGGACATGGCGACGCCGAGCAGCATCATTCGCGCCGCCGAGCACGGGCACCCGCCGACCCGCGCCCTGCGCGCGGTCGAAGCCGAGCGCCAGCGCTTCGCGCCGCCGCCGCCGCCGCCGCCCGCGCCCCTCCCCCAGCTCCGCCCGCCGCCCCAGGTCCCGCAGCCGCCGACGCCCCCCGCGGCCCTCGACCCGCAGCCCCCCGCGCCGCCAGCGCCGCCCCGGCCCCCC